>Ga0070741_10000735_pt1 | contig 111146 bp, 96 predicted proteins | sample Coa_R1_4_FD_66440 | JGI IMG/M metagenome (GOLD analysis project Ga0070741, IMG submission 66440) | Surface soil microbial communities from Centralia Pennsylvania, which are recovering from an underground coalmine fire - Coalmine... | ecosystem: Environmental > Terrestrial > Soil > Unclassified...
GCAAAATTCCCCACTGCTGCCTCCCGTAGGAGTCTGGACCGTGTTTCAGTTCCAGTGTGGCCGTGCGCCCTCTCAGGCCGGCTACCGATCATCGCCTTGGTGGGCCGTTACCCCGCCAACCAGCTAATCGGCCGCGACCCCCTCCTCGAGCGTCTTACCCCTTTGGTCCGCAGGAATTTCACCCGCGGACGTTATGCGGTCTTAGCCCCGGTTTCCCGAGGTTATCCCCCACTCGAGGGTAGGTTAGTCACGTGTTACTCACCCGTTCGCCACTGTACTCAGGGATTGCTCCCCTTTCTCGTTCGACTTGCATGTGTTAGGCACGCCGCCAGCGTTGATTCTGAGCCAGGATCAAACTCTCGTTTGTAACCTGTTCGTCTCCCCGACGGGAAGTCTGAGAGACATACCACGCGGACAAAACCCCGGCCGAAGCCGGAGCGGAATTCCGCGCAGTTTACATATTTGTGAGATCGCTCGGTGCGAACCGAGCCTTCCACCCCGGCCTTGCGGCGCGGGGCATCTCACGACTGGCACGTTCAACCTGTTGTCAAAGACCGACTCGCCTTACGCCTGAGCGGGGCGCTTCAGTCCGAGCGCGATCGCGGCTGACGCCGGACCGCATCCTCGAAACTTGCCATCAGCGACACAGCTGGGACCAGCCGTATGTGGTGGCAAACCCTACAAAAGTACCGCGAATTGCTGCTGGCTGTCAACGCGCCGAAGCGTGGAAAACCACGGCCAGCAGTGGAAAACCAGATACCCCCGCTCATCGCTGAATAAGGGCATCGCGATACGGCCTCGACCGGGCGGCGGCCCTGCTGACTGCAGGCGCACGGCGCCGGAAGGCACTTGGAAGTCTCTCAAAAGATCGCTGGAGGTCTTGCGAATTACCGCTCGAACCCTTCGAAAGCCCAGCTTCCCTGAGAAAGCGCTTTCGAATGCTGACCCGCGGGACGCGCCTGGGGTCAATTTCAGGTGGTCATTATCAGATGCCCGAAAGGGCGCAGGGATTCAAAATCCCGCTGATAAGCCGCCAGATTTTCAGGGTGGCTACCGCTTCGATACCGCTCGGAAAACAGCTCGCGTTACCTGTGGCCACAGCCCAAATGTCGAGTTCTTTTATACCACGCCGGTGTCGACCGCGCAAGGGCGGTTCCCCGCCGAGGCACAGAGGAAACAAGACTTACCGCGGATTCACGCGGACCAGCGCGGACTTGTGAATTCCTTGTTTCTGATCCGCGGGTATCCGCGTTGATCCGCGGCAGGTCCTTAGGGAAATTCCAAGGTCACGAAGCGTGCCGGCGCGTTGCCGATGTTGGTCACCATGTGCGAGACGCCGGCGGGCACCCACCTGATGTCACCGGGCCGCATGTGGACTTCGGTTACCGGCCCACCGTGCGGTTCGTTTTTGAGATGCAGCGCGCTTACGGCGATGACCAGGTGCGGCAGCTTGTGCGTGTGGTGCGGCAGCATGGCGCCGGGATTGATTGTAACTTCGCTGGCCTTCACGCCGTCGCTGACCATGAGGACCTCGGTCATGGCGCCGCGTCCGACTTCGAGGCCGCGCGCGTCTTCCTTCTTTGCCGCGGCGGGCTTGTCCTTTGCGCCCTGCGCGGCGGCGCTCTCACGCTGCGGCTTGAGCACCTCGACGGTCACGTTGCGAAAGGGCGTCGAGGCGTTGTTGATGGCGCGATGGGCGAAGCGGCCCGGAGAGAAATGCGCTTCGCCGTCGGCCAAGTGCAGGCGCTGCTCGGGCCTGCCGGCGGGGGCGTTGGTGACGTCGGCGGCGCCGATGGCCACCCAGAAGTAATCGCGGTCGTGCTGATGCATGAGCGTGGTGGCGTGCGGCGCGACCTCAACCTTGAACACGCGCACGTATTCGTTTTCGAGCGCGAGGTGATGTGAGGGCTCGGCGGTGAGCGGAACGGGAGTGGCTTGCTCCCTCTTCGATTTGTCGCCCTGGTCGATGGCGGAGTAGAAAGCGCAGCCGGTGGAGACCAGGAGCGCAGCAAGGATCAGGGCTGCGATCGAACGCTGTGACATGTCGGGATTGTACAGAAGCGAGTGACCACAGGCGCGACAGCCCGGCCGTGGACGGCTGGGCCCCTTCGCCGTTTACTGGAACACGATCACGATGAAACGCGCCGACTTGTCACTCACGTTGGTGAGCTGATGGGCGATGCCGGCGGGGATGTACTCGACGTGTCCGCTGGCGACTTTGCGCAGGACGGCGCCCTTGCCGTCCACCTTGTCGGAGAGCTGGTAGTCGCTGACGGCGACCAGCATGTGGTCGGTGGCGTGAGTGTGGTGCGAGGTGATGGCGCCCGGGCCCATGGTGACGTCGGAGGCGCAGAAGCGCTGGGTGCAGAACAAATAGCCCTCGGTGACGCATGCGGTCTTGCTGCCGGGATTGCAGTAGCGGGAGGTCGGCTGCCTGGCGGGCTTGGCCTCACCCTGCGGCTCCTTCATCTCGACGTCGGCGGCGCGGAAGGCAGTGTTGGCGTCGTTGTGGACCACGTGCGCAAACGGCGCGCCGGTGACCAGGCGCGTGTCGGCAACCTTGAATTTTCGGGTAATGGGCGCTTCGCCGAGGCGCGTGGCGGTGGTTTGTCCGTCGACCAGCTCGACGGCGACATACTCGCGCTCGTGACGATGGAGCCCGGTCTGCTGGTGCGGCGGGACCTCGGCGATGAAGGCGCGGATGCGCGCGTTCTCGAAGGTCAGCTGGTGGTGCGGCTCGGCTTCGACCGGAACCGGCGTGGCCGGCGTCTGCGCCACGGCGATGGCGCCCAGCAAGAAGAGAACAACGGCGAATCCCCGCATGGCGGGGGATTGTAAATCAGTGGCTAGTGGACAGTGGACAGCAAAGGGCTTACCGCTTCCGGGCTGTCCGCCGCCGGCTCCCGGCCTTGCGCTTTCCGCCTTGCGCGTTGCGCAGCGATTGCAGAGCGAAGCGCCGATTGTGCCATGGCTATCCGCTTTTCACTCTCCACTATTCGCCGCGTTCAGATCTTCCACCACAGATACGCGACCGACGCCGCCAACAGGCCGCCGGCGGCGGCGCCGATCCAGAAATTCTGGGCGACGGTGTTGGTCGTCTTCATGATGCGGCGGTCGTTACCGATGAGCACGAGGAAGGCGAGCGTGGGAATGAGGCAGAGGCCGGCCAGGATCATGGCCCAGTAGAGCGCGTGCACCGGGTTGATGGGCAGAAAGGCCGCGGCGCCGGCGACGAACATGCTCCCCGAGATCAGCGCGTAGAAGCCCTTCGCCTCCCAGGGATTTTCGCTGAGGCCGTACTTCCAGCCGACCGCCTGCGCCAGGTCGTAGCACATCGAGGAGACGAGCACGGGCAGGGCCACCAGGCCCGATCCGATGATGCCGATGGCGAAGACCAGCGTGCCCCAGTCGCCCACGGCGGGACGCAGCGCCTCGGCAGCCTGGCGCGTGGTCATGTCGGCGGGATGCGGCAGGCGCAGCACCGCGCCCGCGGCGACGATGATGCTGAACGCAAGCAGCGTGCTGACGAGGGTGGCCAGGTGCGCGTCGGCGCGCGAGGGCTCGTGCCCGGGGTCGCTGCGCGAGCTCACCTGCCAGAGCAGGATGTAGGGCGTGAGCAGCGAGCCGAACAGGGCGACGATGGCTTCCACGTAATCGGGCATGGTGCGCACGTGCGGCACCAGGATGTCGTGCAGCAGCTTCGCCGGCGCCGGCATGACGAGAAACGCGGCGACCATATAGAGGTAGAGCGGCGCCGAGATGAGCACCAGCGCGCGCGTGATGCGCCGGTAATCGTGGAAGATGAGGATGTACCACACCGAGAACGCGGTGCCGGCGACGAAGTACATGCGCGGCTGGCGCAGGATGATGGCGAAGCCCTCGGAGACGGCCATGGTGTCAGCAATGATGACGACCAGGTTGGTGATGATGGTCACGCCGGCGCCGATGAGCGCCCAGCTGCGCCCGTAGTTGTCGCGCACGATGTCGAGCAGCCCCTGCCGCGTTTCCGTGCCGATGCGCGCGGCAACCTCGAAGATGGTGAGCAGGAACGGCACGCACAGGATCACCACCCAGAGCACCGAGCCGCCGAAGGCCGCGCCCGCCACCGTCGCCGTCACGACGGCCGAGGGATCGAGGTCGGCCGCGCCGGTCACCAGGCCGGGCCCAATGCGGCGCAGCGAGGCCAGGATTTCGCGCCCCGTACCGGGCGGCGGCTGCGCCTGGGGGAAGCGCACCACGTTCGAGGGCGGCTTCGCCTGCCCTTTAGGGGATCCTGGGGAGTTCACTCTGAAGGTCTCGCTCGATGCGGCGCTCGTGCCACAAACGCAGCGGGCGGCTGTACGTGATGATCCCGAAGGCGGTGATCGCGGCCAGCAGGAACCCGCTGCTGATGCCGAGGAAGAACTTGCTGGCGCCGGTGCGCGCGATGATGGCGATCACCTCGGCATTCGCCGGCGTGACCAGCAGGGCCACGGCGAGCACCCACATGCCCAGGCCGGCGAGCAGGCCGGTGACGTTCTTGGCCCAGCGCCCGCGGGCGTGGTACTCGGCGAAGAGCGAGAAGCCGTAGGTCACCAGGCCGACGATCACGACGAAATTGCCGATCAGAGAGATAGCTGTTCCCGCGTCCATGGGTGGTAGGACGCGAAAAGCTCGTTTCGCGTTTCCCGTTTCGCGTTTCGCGCAATTGTGCGGGCGGCGGAGGTCAGGCCGGCGCAGTGTGCTGGCGTGCCGACGGGCGACGGCGCCGGTCGCTACATCGTGAACCGCGGTTTTCGAGTTTCAAGTTTCGAGTTTCACGTCGCTGCAGCCGGCGACAGGAGGGGCGGCAGGCTTGCGATGGCTGCCGCCGAGGGGGCGCCGCTTCACGAACTGGAAACTCGAAACATGAAAATCGAAACCGCTGCTCGTTCCCCGCTCTCCGCGAGCGGCACTTAGCAGTTAGCAGTTAGCAATTAGCATTTGGCCCCTGAACCTCCGAAATGGAATGAAAAACCAACGGCAAAATCCTCCGCTTCGTCCTTGCTGGCCGGGACGGACCTGACGGCCAAATGCCAATTGCTAAGTGCTGAGTGCAGGAACGGGCAAATGGTTGATCCGCTCCTCGAGAGCATCCGGCACCGCGCCGAAGCGGCGCTGCCGGCGATGAAATTCGGCGACGGCGGCGGCCAAATCGTCGGCGTCGAAGTCGGGCCACCAGCGCGGCGAAAAAACCAGTTCAGCGTAGGCGGCCTCCCACAGCAGGAAGTCGGAGAGCCGCTGCTCGCCGCCGGTGCGGACAATCAGGTCGACGTCCGGGCTGGGACCGTCGAGGTTCATGGCGGCGCCGAGCACGCGGGCAAAGCCGGCGGGCGTGGCCGCCTCGGGAGTATGCATGGCGCGCGCAGCGGCCAGCAGCGTGCCGCGGGCGCTGTAGTCCACCGCCACGCGGAGGTGGAGCTTTGTGCCGTTCGCCAGCTGCGATTCGGCGCGGCGCATCTCGCGCAGCACCGACTGCGGCAGGCGGTCGCGGCGTCCGATGATGGAGAGCTTGACGCCGTTGGCGCGCAGCTCGGCGACCTCGGAGCGCAAGTACGACTGGAACAGACGCATGAGCGCGACCACTTCAGCGCGCGGGCGCTTCCAGTTGTCACTGGAGAAGGCGTAAAGAGTGAGGGTCGAGATGCCCAGATCGGGAGCGGCCTCGACCACGCGCCGCACCGAGCGCGCGCCGGCGCGGTGTCCCGCCACGCGGGGCAGCCCCTGCGACTGCGCCCAGCGGCCGTTGCCGTCCATGATGATGCCCACGTGGATCATGAAAGAGTCCTTTGTAGAGTAAAGTGCCGAGGCAAAAAAATTTGCGTTTCCGGTACGGCGCTGCGGGCCACGACCGAAGAAGCAGCCCGGGGAGATGGTCCAGTGGTGTTGGCTGGCAGCCAGCAGCGAGCAGCCAGCAGCGATTTATCCACGCGCCACACGGATCAGCGCCTCCATCTCGTCGAGGTAACGCTCCAGCGCTTTGCGGCCCTGGGCGGTGAGGCGGTACTCGGTGCGCGGCACGCGCCCGTCGAAACCTTTGATGCACTGCACGTACTCGGCTTCCTCCAGCTTGCGGGCGTGCACGCTCAGGTTGCCGTCGGTGGTGTTGAGCAGCTGCTTGAGGTCGTTGAAGGTGAGCGCCTTGTTGACCGCCAGGGCGCTGACCATGCCGAGGCGGATGCGCTCGTGGATGAGGCGGTCGAGTTCGCCGGCGGCCGCGGGCATTTCGGGACGCGGCGCGGGCGAGGTCTCGCGCGCAGGACGCGGGCGGCCAGCTTCGGCGCTCCGCGTCCGAAGGGGCGATGTTTCGCGACGATTGAGACGCTTCATAACAAACTCCCTCAAGGCGCTTTCCCTTTTTCCGCTTTCCGCCGGAGCGCCGCCGGTGGAAGAAGCGTTCGCCGGCGCTAGCCGCCGTAGCGCCGGGCAATGATCCAGCCAAAAACGATGTGCAGGCCGCCGAAGCCGGCCGCCATCAGCAAATTCGAGGCGGGCGGGGTGGTGAACAGCGCCAGCGCGCCCACAGCCATGAAGCAAAGTCCCATGACCGGCACCACGCGCACCGAAAATGCTCCCGCGGTGACGACACCGGCGCCGTAGAGCAGCATCCAGTTGCCGGGCAGCAGGTGGCGCATGCCGTGGGTGTGCAGCACGGCGGTGAGCAGGGCGCCGACGGCCAGCGGCGGCGCGAAGCTGAGCGCGAACTGGCGTCCCGGCTCGGAGAAGAGCGGCACCTTGGCGCGGCGCGCCTTTTCGCGCAGAGAAATGATGGCGATGACCAGCGCCAGCAGCGCCTCGGCCAGCCAGATTTCCAGCCAGCGGTCGTCAATTTGGAGTGCGGTCGCGTGCCGCTGGGCCAGCAGCGCCGCCGCCAGGGCGCTGACGCCGAGAGCCACGATGCCCCATCCGGGGACGGCGGTGAAGGCCCCGGCGCGCTCCATGGTCTGGCGGATGTAACGCAGATCTTCGATCAGAGAACCGCGGGAGGGCGGGGCCCCGGCACGGGGCGCGGAGGCCCCTGGCGCCGCCAAGTCCACGGCCGGAGCGTTTTCCGGAGGGTCGGCGACGAGGCGCCGGCGAATGCGGTGTCCGCCGCTGGGCTGGTCAGCCATCGGCGCCTACTATGACGCAGAGTTGGGTGCCTGTCAAGTACTTTGCAATGCAAAGCAAGCGGCCCCGGACGGCGTCTTCCACGCACGGCTGCTTGAGGGCGGCCGGCTGCTCGCCGACGAAGGCGGGGGGCCGCCGGGCCGGCTTCATGCTGAGCACGCCGTCGGCGCCGTCGCGCGCCAAGAGCGCGCGCTCCCGGGGTGACGCCTTCCGAAAAGCGGGAGGAGCGAGAGGAACTAGTACGGATACGGCTCGATCTTCCACTTTTCAAAAACTTTGGCATCGAGGAAGACCTTGAAGAGTTCGGGGTCGAGTTCGCCGTCCTTGACCGAATAGCCGAGGATTTCCAGGGCGCGCTCGGTGGAGACCGCTTTCTTGTACGGACGGTCGCTGGCAGCGAGCGCGTCGAAGATGTCGGAGATAGTCATCATGCGCGTCTGCACGGGAATCTCCGGGGCCGACAGCTTGTAGGGGTAGCCGCTGCCGTTGAGCTTTTCGTGATGTCCGCGCGCGATCATGGGCACGTTCCTGATCTCCTTCGTCCAGGGAATCTGGATGAGGAAATTGAAGGTGTGGACCACGTGCGACTCGATCTGGCGGCGCTCGGAGTCGTCGAGGGAGCCCTTGCGGATGGAGAGCAGGCGCACTTCGTCCATGGTGAGCAGCGGGCGCTCGTTGCCCTCAAAGTCGGAATAGTGGTGCGCGGCGATGTCGAGCAGCGCCTCGAAGTGCCCTTCGGCGAGCACGGTGGGCTCGTTGGATGAGGCGATGATCTTCAGGAAGTCGTCGATCTGCCGGATGTGCTCGGCGGTCTCCTTGTCGAATTCGGCGGTCCTGGCGGCGTACTGGTCGAGGCCCTTCTCCAGAACGTAGTCGAGCCGATTGCGCAGCATGCCGGCTTCGATGGTGCGCTTGACCAGCTGGAAGCGCTGCTGGATGAGCTCGTACTGAGACGGATACAGCTTCTTCGCCTTCACCAGCACTTCTTCGCGCACGCCGACCTTGCCGAAATCGTGCAGCAGGGCGGCGTAGCGGATTTCGCGCATCTGGCTGCGCGAGAACCTCAGGCCGGCGTAGGGCCCGCTGGTGGCGCGGTCTACGGCTTCGGCCAGCGCGACCGTGAGGTTGGAGACGCGGAACGAGTGGCCGCTGGTGGTGGGGTCGCGCGCTTCGATGGCGATGACCGAGGCGCGCACAAAGCCTTCCAACATGGCCTGGATCTCTTCGTAGAGGCGGCTGTTCTCCAGCGCGACCGCGGCCTGGCTGGCCAGCGATGCCACCACTTCCTGCTGATGCAAGGTGTACGGGACGACAGCGGCTTCGACGGCGTCGGCCGAGGTGAGGCGAGAGGCGGGATCGCGCTTGGCGTTGATGAGCTGAATCACGCCCAGCATTTCGCCGTGCTGATTGCGCATGGGCACGGCAAGAATGCTCTTGGTGCGGTAGCCGGAGTCTTCGTCGAACTTGCGATTGATGGTGTAGGGCGCCGCCGGAGGCATCTCGTACGCATCTTCCACGTTGACGGCGTCGCCGCTCAGCGCGACGTAGCCGGCGATGGACTCCTGGCTGATCTCCATGGTGCGCTCGCGGAATGGGAGCGCGACCGAGTCGTTCTGCGCCAGCTTGAAGCGCAACTGCTTCTTCGGCTCTTCCGCGACGTCGGGATGGCCGTCCACGACGGGCAAGGCCTTGTTCTTCGGCCCGGCTTCGGGGATGTCTTCCACCAGGTACAGCGAACCGGCGTCGCTGGAGGTGATCTCGCGCGACTTGGTGAGGATCAGTTCGAGCAGCGTGGCGGTGTCGTGCTCGGCCGAGAGCGCCGCGCCGATACGGTTGAGTTCGTTGATCTCGCGGGTGGCGCCGGCCAGCCGTTCGCTGGCTTCAAAGCGCGTGTGCAGCAGGTTGATGTGGTCGAGCGCGTTGTCCACCAGGCGCTCCAGCAGCGCAGGCGGCGTGCGCCGCGGCGCGTAGGCGTAAACGGCGCCGTCGAGACGCGGATCGCGGAAGCGCTCGTCGGAGAGCGCCAGCACGCGGACGTTCGGCATGCGAACACGCTCATAGTGTTCCGCCAGCAGTTTTTCCGACGACGTGACCACCACCCACTCGCCCTCGCGCAGGTCGTGCTCATCGGGCACAAACTTCATCCGGCGGTAGCGATTCACGCCCGCCAGCGCGTTCTTGCCGGCGTCATCGTGCTCAAAATAAAGGACGCGCGGCTGGTGCTGCGAGGCGGCCGGCGAGGTTGTGGTGGCAACGCTCATGCGTGGCGTTTACCGCCCGCGAGCGGGAAAAACGCAGGAAATCGGGCGGAGACGGGGAACTATAGCAGAGAGATGTCGGGTTCTGAGCGGGTTTTAGGAGGGGTATGGCACTAAGGTAATACGGCGAAGCGTGGGTTTGCCGGCAATTCCGCAGCTCGGCAGTCCGGCAATTCAGTGGCTCTTCCCGTCGCCCGGATTGTGATCGGGCGTGTCGACCTTTTGGGCGAGGGCGTTGGGCGGCGGCGGCGCCATAAAATCTTCGTGGTCGCGCCCGGTGAGGGCCGCTTTCATGAACTGGATCCAGATGGGCAGCGCGGCCAGCGCGCCGGTTTCTTTGTTGCCGAGCGTCTTCTTCTCGTCGAAACCCACCCACACGCCGCAGGTGATCGAGGGCGAGAAGCCGACGAACCACGCGTCGGTGAAGTCGTTGGTAGTGCCGGTCTTGCCGCCGAGCGGATGCTGGAGCTTCGACGCGCTGAACGCGGTGCCGTGCTGCACCACCTCCTGCAGCATGCTGGTCATGACGCGCGCGGTGCGTGCGCTGATGACGTCGCGCACTTCGGGGTAGTCCTCTTCCAGCACGTGGCCTTCGTAGTCGGTGACCTTGCGGATGTAGCGCGGCGAGACGCGCACGCCGTCGTTGGGAAAGGTGCTGAACGCGGCGGTCTGCTCGATGAGCGTGATCTCGGCCGCGCCCAGCACGATCGGCAAATACTGCGGGATGTTCGACGTGATGCCGAACCTGCGCGCCATCTCGATGACCTTCTTCACCGAGACGCTCTCGGCGATCTTCAGCGCTGGAATGTTGCGCGACTGCGCCAGCGCGCGGCGGTAGGTGATGCGGCCTTCGTACTTGCCGTCGTAGTTGTGCGGCGTGTAGGCGCCAGACGCGGTCATGAAGGTGATGGGGGCGTCGAGGACAACGTCATCCGGCGTGGCGCCGTCGTCAATGGCGGTGGTGTACACATAGGGCTTAAACGAGGAGCCGACCTGGCGCAGGGCCTGCGTGGCGCGGTTGAATTTCGAGTCCTGGAAACTGCGGCCGCCGACCATGGCCTTGACGTCGCCGGTGGAGTTGTCCATGGCGAGCAGCGCGCCCTGCACGCCGGAGTCCTGCTCGAGCGAGGCGTGGAGGGTGCCGTCGGGCGCGACCTGCTGGACTTTCACGTAGGCGAGGTCGCCGGGCGTGAGGATTTCCGAGGGGGAGGTGTGGCCGGTCCACTTGATGTCGTCGCGCGAGAGCATGGCGCGCCAGCGCCCGATGCGCAGCGTGGCCTGCGAGTTGGTCGCTTCGAGCACGAGCGCGTTGGTGTAGGCGCCAGGCTCGAGGATCATGTCCCAGTCGGGATCGTGGTAGCTCTCCAGCGTGGGTGGCGCGCCCGACGTCGAGTTCGGATCGGGCGCTGTGAGCACATTGCGCAGGCGGCCTTTCCATCCGTGGCGGCGCTCGTAGGCGGCGAGGCCATCGAGCAGCGCCTGGTTCGCCGCCTTCTGCAGGTCGAGGTTCAGCGACGTGTAGACGCGCAGGCCGCCGGTGTGAACTTCCTCGGCTCCGTATTTCTTCTCCAGGATGCGGCGCACTTCCTCCACGAAATACGGCGCCGGGCCCGCGGTTGACGGCTGCGGATTGAGCTTGAGCGGCGCCGCCTTGGCGCGGCGCGCTTCCTCGGCGGTGATCTTGCCGTCTTCCAGCATGTTGTTGATCACCAGGTTCCGGCGGCGCAGGGCGCGCTCGGGATTGTTGATGGGCGAATAGAAATTCGGCGCCTTGGGCAGCGCGGCCAGCGTGGCCGCTTCTTCCAGCGTGAGATCTTTGGCCTTCTTGCCGAAGTAGAACTCGGCGCCGGCCTCGAAGCCGTAGACGCCGTGTCCGAGGAAGATCTGGTTGGCGTAGAGGGTGAAGATCTGTTCCTTGGTGAAGCGGCGTTCGATTTGCAGCGCCAGCATGGCTTCCTGAATCTTGCGGCGGAAGTTGCGGTCGGGCGAGAGAAACAGGTTGCGCGAAAGCTGCATGGTGAGCGTGCTGGCGCCCTGCGCGCGGCTGCCCGAGGCGATGTCGCGATAAGCGGCGCCCACGATGCGCCAGAAGTCCACGCCCCAGTGGGTCTCGAATTCCTTGTCTTCGATGGAGATGAGGGCGTCGCGCAGCACCTTGGGAAAATCGTTGTAGCCGGCGATCACGCGGCGCTGGAGGGCGAACGAGCCGACCACGCGTCCCTGGTCGTCGTAGACCTCGGTGACGGCGCTGGGGCGGTAACGCTCCAGCTCATTCACCTGCGGCAGTTCGGTGGAGTAAACCAGCAGCAGCCCGGTGAAGGCGCCGACGGCGGCGGCGGCGAGCACCAGCAATCCGAAGACGAAGCGACCGACGAATTTCCGCCCGCCCACCTGCACTTCAGGGAGATCGGAATAGAGCGACTGCATCACGGGAGTTTCTGTCGCGGAGAAGAGCAGGATAGCATGCTTCATTCCCTCCACTCAGAGCGGCTGCTTCTTCCAGCGCTGTTGCGGCGCGGGGTCGTCCCGCATGTGGTGGAAAATCTTCCACTCGCCGTTGGGCTGCTTGCGGACTACGTTGAGATAGGCGCCCTTGTTGGTCACGGTAACGGTCTTGCCTTCGCGGGTCAGTTCCCACGAAACGTTGTCGTGCCCCCATACGTAGGCGGTCGAGCCTGATCCGCCGACTTCCTCGCAGGTGACTTCCATGCTGGTGACTTTGGTCGGCGGCGCACCGGCTGGAAACCAGAAGTTGTCCACATGCTTGCGGCCAACCCGCGGCGCGTCGCCGTGATGAGGCAGCAGGACCTGATCGGCGACGAACACGGAGCGAACGCCGTCGGCGTCACCGGCGAGCCAAGCGTCGCGGTACTTCTGGTGCAGCTGCCGGATGTGCTGGACGTCGAGGGCGGTGAGCGGCGCGTCGGCGGCGAATGCGGCCGAAGAACAACAGATGAGCAGGACGGCAAGGCGGCGCAGGGTCATGGTGACCTCCTGGTGTGAGCTGCGGAATTGGACGAGCAGGAAGGCACGGCGGCTCAGAGAATTTCGCGGCGGGGCTGTATGTTGCCGCCAGCCGGCCGTGCCGCTCGCTTCGCGAGCTTGTTCCACTTCACTCGCTAAACCCCAGCTTACGCTGTGGGCTACGAAACTGCCGCTGGCTTCGCCAGCTCACAACTGAGACGACGATGCCTGATCCGAAGTAAGACACAACGGTGGCGCCTGCGGCAGAGCGGGCGCCAAGCTGCCCCAGCCGGCGAAGCCAGCGGCAGTTCAAGAGCCGTCACCTTAAACTGCATTTGGTGACGCACCCTGGCGCGACGCAACAACCTCCTGCCAAATTCGGCACAGCTGGCGAAGCCAGCGGCAGCCTAGTAGCCCACAGCGTAAGCTGTGGGACCCCGAGGCAAGATGGGGCGAAGCTCGCGAAGCGAGCGACACGGCATGCCGCGCACCTACACCAACCTTCTCACACACATTATCTTCAGCACAAAGAACCGGCTCCCGCAGATTCGGGCGGAGATGAAGCGCGACCTGCACGCGTACCTCTGGGGCATCGCCACGAAAACGGCCGGCGTTCCCGTCGCGATCAACGGCATGCCCGATCATGTTCATTTGCTGATCAGCCTGCGGCCGGACGTGTCCGCGTCGGAGGCAGTTCGCGTCTTGAAATCGAATTCGTCCAAGTGGGCGCATGAGGAATTAGGTCAGCCCCGGTTTGCATGGCAGCTTGGGTTCTCGGCGTTCAGCGTGAGCAAGTCGAATGTGGCGGCGGTGGCGAAATACATCGCCGAACAGGAAGAACACCACCAGAAGATGACGTTCCAGCATGAGTTGATTTCGTTCCTGAAGAAGAACGGGATTGAGTACGATGAGCGTTACATCTGGCAATAGCGTTTGTGCCGCTCGCTTCGCGAGCTTGGCTTCATCTCGCCCGATTACCCACAGCTTACGCTGTGGGCTACTCAATTGCCGCTGGCTTCGCCAGCTGTGCGTAATGGCCCAAAGCAGGGTGCTCGCGTCGAGATGTGATACGGCATGGAAGCGTCTGAACGCTGAACTCGCCCGAGCAGCCAGAGATCCCTCACCGCGCCCGGGATCTTAGGAAGAGAGCTTCTTCCCCAGCAGCTCATTGACCAGCGCAGGATTCGCCTGGCCCTTGGACGCTTTCATGACCTGGCCGACGAAGAAGGCTTTCACGGTCGTCTTGCCGGCGCGGTACTGCTCGAGCTGCTTGGGATTGGAGGCGAGCACGTCGTCAATGATCTTTTCCAAGGCGGAGGTGTCGCTGGACTGCCGCGGGCGGCCCTCTTCGTCGTACACGGCGGGGAAATCCCTGCCGCGCTCGAAGGCCAGGTCGTAGAGGTCTTTGAGCATCTTGCCGGAGATGGCGCCGGCCTCGACCAGGTCAGCCGAGGCGGCCACGCCGGCCATGCTGATGGGCGACTGCTCGATCGTGAGGTTACGCGCTTTCAAACGTCCCTGAAGTTCGCTCTGCACGAGATTGGCGACGCGCTTGGGATTTTTCGCGGCGCGGGCGGCCGACTCGAACTGGTCGGCGAGCGTTTTGCTCATGGTGAGCACGGCGGCGTCCTGCTCGGTGATGCCGTACTCGCTGACCATGCGCTTGCGGCGCGCCTCGGGGAGCTCAGGCAGAGCTTCTTTGATCTGCACGATCCACGCCGAATCCACGACCAGCGGGAGCAGGTCGGGTTCGGGGAAATAGCGGTAGTCGTGCGCCTGTTCCTTGGAGCGCATGCCATAGGTCTTGCCTTCAGCGGAGTTGAACAGGCGCGTCTCCTGCTGGACGCGCCCGCCGGATTCGAGCACCTCGACGTGGCGCTCGATCTCGTACTCCAGCGCCTGGCGGATGAAGCGGAACGAGTTCACGTTCTTCACTTCCGTCTTGGCGCCGAATTCCTTCTGGCCGCGCGGGCGCACGCTGACGTTGGCGTCGCAGCGCAGCGAGCCCTCTTCCATGTTCACGTCGCTCACGCCCGTATAAAGGATGATTTCTTTCAGGCGCGTGAGGTATTCGTAGGCTTCGTCGGGCGAGGAGAGGTCGGGCTCGCTCACGATCTCGATGAGCGGCACCCCGCTGCGGTTCAGGTCGATGTAGCTGTGGTCCCACGAATCGGGGAAGCCCTCGTGCATGCTCTTGCCGGCGTCTTCTTCCAGGTGAAGGCGGGTGATGCCGATGCGTTTGTTTCCGCCGCCGGCGGCGGGAATATCAATGTGGCCGAACTCGGCGAGCGGCTTGTCGTACTGCGAGATCTGGTAGCCCTTGGGCAGGTCGGGATAAAAGTAGTTCTTGCGCGCGAAGATCGAGTTCTCGTTGACGCGGCAGTTCAGCGCCATGGCCGCGAGCACGGCAAATTCGACCGCCTTCTGGTTCAGGACGGGCAGCGCGCCGGGCAGACCCAGGCAGACGGGGCAGACGCTGGTGTTGGGCGGCGCGCCAAAACGGGTGGAGCAGGCGCAGAATATCTTGGTCGCCGTCAGCAGCTGGACGTGGACCTCCAGGCCGATGACCGGCTCGTACTTGGCCGCGGCGGCGTGCATGTCGGCCGAGATGGTGGCCATAAGAGGACGATTATAGCGGTTGCATTTGCCGGCGACGGAGCAGCGGAGAGCGGTGAGCGGACCGCCATCGCGGTTTGACACTCGCGAATTGCGGACTCTAGAATCAGGCTGGGCGCGCAGATTGCGCTCGTCAGCTTCTGTTCTGACGCGGCCGCTTCGGGCGGCCTCCCTCCTGCAGGCCTTCAAGTGAAATGGCGGGGTAGCTCAGGTGGTTAGAGCGAGGGTCTCATAATCCCTAGGTCGTTGGTTCGAGTCCAACCCCCGCCACCAGCGTTCTAAATTCTTCGCCAGTTGAATGGACCGGCAACGACTCGCGGTCTTGGGCGAGGCGCGCACGCCCAACATCGCCGGCCTGTTGGTGGCAGTGATGACGAACCATGCGAACGCCGCGCAAGGAGCGGGCCGATGAACACGCAACCGGACGCCAGGAACGCATTGCGGCTGGAAGCGCCGGCGGCGGCAGCCGCTGCCATCTCGCCGCGGCGAGCTATCCGGCCGGCGCGGACTCGGGCTTGTCCGGATAGAGGCGGTCAAATTCCGGTTCGCCATGCAGAAGGTTCAGGTCGGGATCGCGGCGGGCCCACGCGGAATCTCGAAAGCCGGCTTCCCACGCCTTGCGCAGAGTTTCCATTGCTTCCGTTTTCTTTTTCAAATAGCAGTACACGCAGGCTGCGTTGTAGAGAATGGAAGCTTCGTTGGCGCGCAAGGTCATGGCCAGGTTGAGCTCGCGGAGCGCATCGTCGGCCCGTTCGGAGAAGGCGTAGATGCCGGCCAGCAGGATGCGCGCCCGCGCGTCTTCCGGCACCTGTTTCAGGTGGTTTTCGAACGCCGCCACCTGGCGATGCGTCATGTTGCGCTTGGCTTCTTCCTTGCCCAGGGCGCTGAGCGAATTCACGATGGGAACGTAGACGTTGTAGTCTTCGCCGCTTGCCTCGATGGCGGTTTCGGCCACGTCGATCACTTCCTGATAGCGTCCGGAGGCGAACAGCGCGCGGCAGAGCAGGTAGTAGGCGCCTTCGCAGTCGCGCTTGCGCTCGATGGCCTTCTTCACCATGCGCACGGCTTCGTCGTGCAGTTCGGCGGCGTACAGCACCCAGGCCTGGCTGACCTGCACTTCCGGCAGGTCCCAGCGCAGCGCCACTGCCTTGCCGGACGCTTCGCGCGCGCGCTCCACCCATAGCTGGTCGCGGCTGTAATTGCAGTAAAACATGGCGCAGGCGTTGGCGCAGGCGGCGTAGGCGAGCGCGAAGCTGGGATCGATCGCCACCGCGTTCTCAAACATCTGCAGCGCGAACTCCAGGTCCTGGCGCGTCTGGCGGCGCGCGTAGCGCTTGCCGCGCAGGTAGAGGTCGTAGGCCTGCAGGTTCTCGGTCGGCTTGATGGCCAGCGCTTCGAGTTCTTCCGGCGACAGGGTGACGCGCAGGGCTTCGGCGATCTTGCGCGCCATTTCGTCCTGCACCTCGAAGACGTCTTTCATCTCGCGGTCGAAGCGCTCCGACCAAAGGGGGAAGTCGGTGCGCGTGTCCACCAACTGCGCGTTGATGCGCAGGCGGGCGCCGGCGCGGCGGAGGGTGCCGGTGAGCGCGTACGCGGCGCCAAGCTGTTGCCCGATCTGCTGCGGCGTGACCTGTTTATCGCGGAAGGCGAGCACGGTGGGACGCGAAAAGATGTTGAGCCCGCGGATCTTTGAGAGTTCCGTGATCACGTCTTCGGTGATGCCGTCGCGAAGATACTCGTCTTCCTTGGCCCCGCTCAGATTTTCGAAATAAAGGACGGCGACCGACTTCCCGGAGTGCTTCGTCGCGCCGGGATCGGAATCGTGCTTGTCCTTTGCCCCTTTGCGTTTCGATTGCAGATCGCGCCTGAGGCGGCTGAGGTCGGTCTTCAGTTCGGTGGCCGTCTGGCAGCGCAGCGTGCGATCTTTTTCCAGCACTTTTTCGAGGATGCGGACAAAATCTTCGGGCAGGGAGGGGTTCAGCTCGCCGGCGGGCCGCGGTTCGCGGTTCAGGATGGCGTCGAAGACGACGGCCGAGGTCTCGCCGGGAAACGGCAGCGTTCCGGTGGCGAGCTGGTAGAGCACCGTCCCGGTCGAGAAGATGTCGGTGCGCGCGTCCACCAATTGCCCGCGCGCCTGCTCCGGGGACATGTAGGAGACCGTGCCGACCGCCGAACCTGGCGACGTGAGGTTGTGGTTGGAAACCATCGTGTCGCCGGCGGCGGGGTCCTGCGGCAGGTCGCTGGTGCTGACCTTGGCGAGGCCGAAGTCGAGGATCTTCACCTGCCCGCGATCGGTGACGAACAGGTTCGCCGGCTTGATGTCGCGGTGCACGATGCCTTTGGCGTGCGCCGATTCCAGCGCGTCGGCAATCTGAATGGCGAGCGGCAGGAGCTTTTCCATCTCCATCGGCTGGCGCGTCATGACTTCGGCCAGCGTCTTGCCTTCCAGCAGCTCCATCACGATGAAATGCCGGCGCTCGTGCTGGGCGATGGCGTGGATGGTGCAGATGTTGGGATGATTCAGCGACGAAGCCGCGCGCGCTTCACGCTGGAAGCGCTCGAGCAAGTGGCTGTCCTGCGCCATTTCGGCGGGGAGGAACTTGAGCGCGACATGGCGGCCGAGCTGCGAGTCCTGGGCCTCGTACACCACGCCCATGCCGCCCGAGCCCAGCTTGCGAAGGATCTTGTAGTGCAGCAACGACTGGCCGACGGCAACAGGATCAACGCTTGAGAGTTCCATTGTTGTTCGCCGGTTGGATGGTATGTGCCGGGGGAAAGGGGCGTCAAGAAGCCCAATTCCGACCTGCCGGCCTGACTGGTGGGAAGCGCCTGTGCGCCCGAGTCTCAACCCGAGAAACCCTCTGGTCCCAAAGCGGCACGTCGCGTCGCCACTCCAATTTGAAACCGGCGAACCTTCTCTTTTCGCTGATTCGCGGCGCGGCCGCGCGCGCCCTGTACGAGAATCGCCGCGAACGAGTCCAGCATGCTTGTCCGCTGCCGCGGCCTTTCACGCACCCAGCTTACTGCCGGCGTTGCCGGCCCTATGGACGGCGACGCGTGGGCGGTTCTGCGTTGGCCAACGCTGAAGCCGAAGCGGGCGCGGCGCCGGCCGCTCTTTTCTGTCGTCGCAACTGTCTCCTTCGTGCTCCTGGGTTTCTTGTTCGCCGGCGCCGAGGACCCGCCCGCGGGCTCCGATCTCTCGCCGCTCACGGCCATGTCGCTCGAACAGCTGGGCAATCTGACCGTGACGTCCGCTTCGAAGACGCCCGAGCAGCTGTGGCACACGCCGGCTGCGATCTTTGTGATCACGCGCGACGACATTCGCCGTTCCGGCGCCACCAGCGTGGCCGACGTTCTGCGCCTCGCGCCCGGCGTCGAAGTCGCGCAAATTGATTCCGATAAGTGGGCCATTGGCGTCCGCGGCTTCCAGGGGCGCCTCTCGCGCGCGGTGCTGGTGCTGATTGACGGCCGCTCGGTCTACACCCCGCTGTTCGCCGGCGTTTACTGGGAGGTGCAGGACACGCTGCTGGAAGACATTGATCGCATCGAGGTGATCCGCGGGCCGGGCGGCACGGTGTGGGGCGCCAACGCGGTGGACGGCGTGATCAACATCATCACGCGCAGCTCGCGGGAATCGGCCGGCAACATGATGGCGGTGGGCGGCGGCAACGTGGAACGTGGCTTCCTGCACGTCCGCTCGGGGGCCGACCTGGGCCGTTTCAGCTATCGCGTCTACGGCAAGGCCTTCGGACGCTCGCCGCAATATCACCGCGATGGCCGCGACTTTGACGCGTGGCAGATGGGGCAGGGCGGCTTCCGCGTGGACTGGAGCACGGGCCTGCGCGACAGCGTGACGATCGCGGGCGATACCTACGGCACCGTGGCCGGACAGATGCAGGGCATCAGCACTTACGTCCCCGCGGCGCTGACCAACGTGCAAGGCGACGGATACTTCTTCGGACAAAACCTGCTTGCCCGGTGGCGGCGCACGTTCAGTTCCGCGTCGGACATACAGGCGCAGGCGTATGTGGATCGCACCGACCGCCACGAGCTGAACTTCCGCGAGCGGCGCACGACGCTGGACCTGGACTTCGTCCATCATCTGGCCGTGCCGCGTCAGCAGCTCGTGTGGGGCCTGGGAGTTCGCACCAGCCCCAGCCAATACACGCAGACCGTCATGACGGCGGACTTTTCGCCGCATCACCACACGTACAACATCTTCAGCGGCTTCGCGCAGAACGAGGTGGCGCTGGTTCCCGGGCGTCTGGCGCTGACCGCCGGGGCCAAGCTGGAGCACAACAGCTTCAGCGGCTTCGAACTCCAGCCGAGCGGGCGCCTGTTGTGGACGCCGGGCGCGCACCAGGCGGTGTGGGGCGCGGTGACGCGAGCGGTGCGCACGCCGTCGCGCGTGGAAGACGGCTTCCAGTTCACCTCGTTCGCGCTCAACTCCGTGCTGCCCGTCTTCACGCGGCTGATCGGCGACGGCCAGTTCGTTTCCGAGAAACTTTACGGCTACGAACTCGGATACCGCACGCTCCTGGGCCAGGCGGTCTATCTCGACGTCGCCGGCTACTACAACGAGCACGACGATCTGCTCAGCGTGCAGGCGGGCAGCATCTTCCGCGAGAACACGCCGGCGCCGCATTTCGTCTTGCCGCTTTTTTTCCGAAACAAAGTGCGCGCCATCACCAAGGGCGTCGAGGTTTCTCCTGTCTGGCAGCTGAAAACCGGCGTCCGGCTGAAGGGCTCGTATTCCTTCCTCCGGCTCGACGGCGGCGGCGTGAGCGTGGCTCCGACCGTGACGCAACTGGAAGGCGGCAGCCCCCGGCACAAGCTCGTCGTGCAGGGCTCGTTCGATATGCCAAAGCGCTTCGAGCTGGACCTGGCCTACCGCTACGTGAGCGCCCTGCCCGATCTGCGGGTGGCCGCGTATTCCACCGCCGACGTGCGCTTTGGCTGGCGCCCAGCGCGGCACTTCGAACTCTCGATTGCCGGGCAGAACCTGCTGCAGCCCGAGCACGCCGAGTACGGCGGCGATCCGGGACCGCTGGTGGGAATCAAGCGCAGCGCTTATGCCAAGCTCACCTGGACCCGATAGCCGGCGCCGTCTCCGCCCGTTTTTCCGGGCCGGGATTTCCCACGCAACCGCGCTCCTGATCGTCTGTCTGCTGGGCGCGCCGCCGCTGCGGCTGCGGGCGCAAGCCGCGCCGGCCGAGTACGAAGTGAAGGCCGCCTTCCTTTTCAACTTCCTCAAGTTCACCGAGTGGCCGGAGGAATCGGCCGGCGGCGTGCATGCGCCGCTCACCATCGCGGTGCTGGGCCGCGATCCGTTCGGCAAGACGCTCGACCAGATGCTCGCCGATAAGACCGTGCGCGGCCGCAAGGTCGTGGTCCGCCGCGTTTCCAGCGTGGACGAGGCGATCGCGTGTCCGATCATCTTCGTCGGCGGCGGCAACGAGCATCGCCTGGCCGAGCTGGTCAAGGCACTGGAAGGCCGGAGCGTCCTCACGGTCGGAGAGTCCAGCGGCTTTGCGCAGCAGGGCGGCGTGATCGCGCTGCGGGTGGAAGACAACAAGGTCCGCTTCGACGTGAACCTGCAGGCGGCCGAGCGCGCGCGCCTCACCCTGAGTTCGCAGCTGCTCAAACTCGCCCACATCGTCAACGAGGCGCCGCGGAGCTGACCGGCATGGAGTTCCTCGCGAACCGCCCGGTGCGCTTCAAGCTGATGGCCAGCATGCTGCTGGTGACCGGCATCGCGCTGCTGCTGGCCTGCGCCGCCTTTCTGGTGGTGGATTTGCTCTCCCTTCGCGACGGCCTGGTGCGCGGCGTCCGGACGCAGGGCGAGATCATCGCCTCCAATACGACTTCCGCCATTCTCTTCGACGATGCCGCCGCGGCCCGGGGCACGCTGGCGGCGCTGCGAGCCGAGCCGCAGATTTCCGCCGCCGCGATCTACCGCCGCGACGGCGCGCTCTTCGCCACGTATTCACGCACACAGACCAGCGATGCGGCTGTACCGCCTCGGCTCGGCGAGTTTGCCGATCGCTTCGAGTTTGCCGGCGACCGGCTGATCGTGACCCGGCCGATCGTCTCCGACGGCGAGGTCGTGGGCGGCCTGTTTGTCGAGGCCGACCTGGCGGTGTTGTACACGCGCTTCCGCCGCTACGGCCTCACCGCCACACTCGTGCTGGCGGCGGCCTTCGCCATTTCGCTCGGCATTTCGGCGCGCGCGCAGCGCGTGATCTGCGGGCCGATCCAGAGGCTCACGGAGCTGGCGCGGAGAATCTCGGTGGAAAAGGACTACGCCGCCCGCATCCACGCGCCCGGACATGACGAACTCGGGCAGCTCGGGCGTACCTTCAACGGCATGCTCGACCAGCTCGTGGCCGACATCGAAGCGCGCACGCGCGCCGAGAACGAGGTGCGCCTGCTGAACGAGCAGCTCGAGGAACGCGTGGCGGTCCGAACGGCGCAATTGGCCGCCGCCAACCGCGAGCTGGCAGCTTCGGCCGCGCACATCGCGCAGCAGAACCAGGAGCTGGAACTTCGCCGCCGCGAGGCGGAGCGGGCCACGCAGCTGAAGAGCGCGTTTCTCGCCAGCATGAGCCACGAGCTGCGGACGCCGCTCAATGCCATCCTCGGGTTTTCCGAACTTATCCTCGACAACGCCCAGCAGCTCACCGAGAAGCAGCGCCGCTGGATGGGCCACATCCGCACCGCCGGCAAGCACCTGCTGCAGCTGATCAACGACATCCTCGACCTCTCCAAGATCGAGTCCGGGCAGCTCACCCTCTCCATCGAAGACTTCCTGCTCGACGAGGCCCTGCCCGAGGTCCTCTCCATCATCAAGCCGCTGGCGATGTCCAAGCACATCGCGGTGACCAGGGAAGTTCAGCCGGGGCTCACCGTGCGCGCCGACCGCACGCGCCTGAAACAGGTGGTCTACAACCTGCTGAGCAACGCGGTGAAGTTCACGCCCGACCACGGGCGCGTGGCCATCGCCTCATCGTGCCGCGACGAATTCGTCACCATTTCTGTCTCCGACACCGGCATCGGCATTGCGCCTGATGATCAGAAGGTCGTCTTCGAGGAATTCCGCCAGGTGGGCGAGAGCACGCGCGGAACGAAAGAAGGGACGGGACTGGGGCTGGCCATTGCCAAGCGGCTCATCGAGCGGCAGGGTGGGACCATCTGGCTGGAGAGCGAGTTGGGCAAGGGCACAACTTTCCGCTTCACGCTTCCCCTGGCGCCGGCAGCGGCAGAAACGCCTGCGCCGCCCGAAGGCGCGCCCGAGCGCGTACTGCCGTCAACCCCGGTCCGGGTCCTGGTGGCCGACGATGACACGGCGGCGGTGGAGCTGCTTCGGCATCACCTCGAGTCGGCGGGCTACGAAGTGTTTGCCGCGTCATGCGGCGCGGAAGCGGTTCGCCTGGCGGCCGAGCTGCGCCCCAGCGCCGTGACGCTCGACATCATGATGCCCAACGGCGGCGGATGGGACACGCTGCACCAGTTGCGGCTCGACCCCCGCACCGCCGACATTCCCGTCGTCGTCGTTTCGGTGCTCGACCGGGCCACCTGCGGGCTGCTGCTGGGCGTGAGCGATTACCTGGTAAAACCGGTGCCGCGTGACGTGCTGCTCAATTCCATTCGCAAGCACACGGCCCGCAGCACGCCCGCGCAGCGCGTGCTGGTGGTGGACGACAATCCCGCCGACCTTCAGCTCGTCGGCGAAGCGCTGACCTCGGCAGGCTACGCTGTTTCCTCGGCCCATGATGGCGCAGCCGCCCTCGCCATGCTGGAGAAGAGCCGGCCCGACTTCGTCCTGCTGGACCTCATCATGCCCGGCATGGACGGCTTCCAGGTGCTGCAGCGCATCCGGCAGAATCCGGATTTGTGCGAGCTGCCGGTCTTCGTGCTCACCGGCAAAGACTTGACGCGAGCGGAAATGGACGTCCTGCGCCGCGATGCCGAAGGCTGCTTCCAGAAGGGCGAGAACTGGAAGAGCGACCTCATCGCCCGGCTAAGGACCCTGGCCGCTTCCGACCGTTCGAAGGAAAAAGCGCTGGCCTGAGCTCAGCTGGCCTTGCGCAGGCCGACCGGCTTCACAGGAATTTCAGCAGTTACAACCGCGAGTCAGGAACTCGCGGCGCGGACGGCACAAGGGTTGGATGTTCCACCCGCGCAAGGGAGAAAGAAATTCACGGCCGCGTCGGATGTTTGGACGAACTGGGCTGATGCCGGTCGCGCTCCGCCCGGCGCGGGCTCCGCACCCGGGGCCGCTGCTTTGGCGCCCGGCGACGGCGCCGCCGCACCACCCGCCACCGGGCTGGTCGCGTTCTGCTCCGGCAGCGGATAGATACCAAGCGCGCGGGCTGCCGCCACATCCACCATGAGCTGGTGTTCGTTGTCGGTCTTCTGTAGCCACTCCTGGGCGCGCTTTTCCGCTGCGGCGAAGCTGCCCTGCGGCAGCACGGTCAGGTCCAGGTAAAGCGTTTCAGTCGAATCCGGGCCGTAGCGCACGCCCACGAACGCGTGCCCGGGAACGATGATCACCACCGGCCGCATGCCCAGGTTCTCGATGGCGGAGGCGAACAGCACCGAGACGTCCATGCAGTTGGCGTTGCTCAGTTGCAGCGTTTCGCTGGGCAGCCGGATGCGCTGCGCCTGATTGATGAATTCGCCGTAGACGAAGATACTGCTCACGTAGCTGATGCCGCTGCGCTTCAGCGCGCGGAAAACGGCCTCGGCCTGCTGGCGCACCTGGCGCTTCATCGCCGCTGGAGTCGCCTCCGGCGGGAAGTTGTATCCGCCCAGCCTCCCGCGCGGAAGATACTGGCGCGCCTGCGAAACAAGGCGCATCACCGCGGGATCGTGCGGCGTGATCCAGCGCACCACGTATTGCGCGTTGGCGAACTTCTGTCCCCAGAACAGCTCGGCGCCGGAGTGCAGCAGCACGGGGCGCGTATCGGCAAACAGGGTTTCGCCATTTGGCGCCGCGACGCGCACCGAAAGCGTCGCGCGCCGCACCTCGCTGTTGCTGTACGCCGCCGGCAGAAGCTCGGGATTGAGCCGCACCGGCCGCGCCTCGCGCGGTCCGATGACGGCGGTGATGATGCTCGGCCGCGTCCAGTCACGAACTTCGGCGCTGATGGTAACGAGCACGGGCCGGTCCGAGGCGTTGGTCACGGTCAGCACCGCCACGGGCCAGTACTCGGCGGCCGAGCTGCCCACCAGCGCGGGAAAGATTTCGCCGCGCCCGGGCAGATCGAGCGTGTACTGCAACAGCAGCGGCGACACGGGCGCCAGCCTGGCGCGCACCGGCCCGGGTTTCGGAGCGGGCTTTTGCAGCAGGCGCGCGACATACACCCACGTGGCGCCCAGCGATATGCCCAGCACGACGGTTGAAACGAAAAAAACAGCGGCAAGGACCGCCAGGGCCCGGTGAGAGAGACGAACCATGCTTCGCCAGGGATTAGATGCTCTGAATCCGGGAGAGACACCGGTTTGGGGGCGTTGAGTACAATCAGCAGCTAAGCGGCGAATGCAAAATGCGTGCTTTTCATTTCGCAATTTTGCATTCCACGGACCAAACTCACCCATGAACCAGAGAACCGCATTCATCCTCACTCTGCTCTGCGTACTGACCATCGTCACGCAGGCCCAGTCTCCCCAAACGCCCGGCCTGATACGGCCGCGTCCGGCTGAGGGCCGGCAGCCGGAGTGGCCGCCGCCCAGCATCCGCGAATATCAGCCGCGCTCGACGCTGGTGACGCCGCAGCACCTGGTGCCGCGCGCCAAGTTCCCGGTGATTGACATACACAGCCACCACCCGACGCCGATCTCGCCAGAACAGTACGAGAAGGTGGTGAAGGCGCTCGATGCGCTCAACATCCGGTACATTGTGAACCTGAGCGGCGGATCGGGAGAACGCCTGCGGCAGGGGCTGGCCGTGATCAAGAACAGTCCCTATCCCGGACGCATGGTGCTGTTCGCCAACGTTAACTTCAGCGACGTGGGCCCGGGCTTCGGCGAGCGCGCCGCCAAGCAACTGGAGGAAGACATCAAGGCGGGCGCCGTCGGGCTGAAGATTTTCAAGAACCTCGGTCTGCACGCGCGCAAGGCCGACGGCTCGCGGCTGAAGGTGGACGATCCCGAGCTGGACCCGATCTGGGAAAAGTGCGCCGAGCTGAACGTGCCGGTGCTGATCCACGTGGCCGACCCGCAGGAATTCTTCGAGCCCATCGACTACCACAACGAGCGCTGGCTGGAGCTGGCGCTGTATCCCGACCGGCGCTACCAGGACCGGTCACGCTTCCCGTCGTTCGAGGAGCTGGTGACGGAGCGCAACAACATGTTCGCGCGGCATCCGCGGACCAAGTTCATCCTGGCGCACTTCGGGTGGCACGCCAACGACCTGGCGCGCTTGAGCCAGCTGCTCGATCGCCTGCCGAATGTGTATCCGGAGGTCGCCGCCGTGCTCTACGACTTTGGCCGGCAGCCGCGCGCCGCGCGCGCGTTCTTCCTGAAATACCAGGACCGCATTCTGTTTGGAAAAGACAGCTTCCAGCCCGACGAGTATCCGTACTACTGGCGCGTATTCGAGACGGGGGACGAATACTTCGACTACTACCGCGATTATCACGCTTTCTGGAAGCTGTACGGGCTCGACCTGCCCGACGATGTACTGAAGAAGCTCTACTACAAGAACGCGCTCAGGATCACGCCCGGCCTGCCGCACAACGGCTGGCCGGAGTAGCGCGGCGGCACATTAACCGTGCGCCGCCAGCGCGGCTTCAGCTTCACTGATGGCTGCGAAGAGCTTGAGTGTCTGGTCCACGTGCGTCACCTTGAACGTCTCGCGCACGCGCGGCGCCACGGCGACGAGGGCCAGCGAGCCGCCCGCCTTCTCGCGCGAAACGTGCAGGTGCACCAGCGATCCGATGCCCGCCGAATCAACGTACGGCACGTCCGCAAGATCAAGGATCAGCGAGGGAGCGGTTTGGCCGCGCCAGGCGTCCTGAAACCGGAACAGGTTTTCCAAGGTCAGCGGACCCCTGATCACCATCACCACTTGTCCCGGGTGCACGCCGGGCCGCGTTTGCAGTGCAAAACTTCCCGATGGCATCGGCCAACTCCAGCTTTTATGCGGGCTTAACAGCGGCTTGCAGCATAACGACAAAGTGTTAAGGCACTGTTAAACTGGTAAGGAAGCTGCGGCCGTACGGAGCCCTTGCAGTCGGGTCCCCTCTCCGGTATCGTGCGGCACTCCTGCCGAGTATGGAATCCTCAGGGAAAGTTCGCACTCTTAAATTACTGACGACGCTGGAGAACCTGCCCAAGAAGATCGCCAGCCAGGCCGGCCCCGAGCCGGTCCACAAGCTGCGCACCACCATCCGACGGGTGGAGTCGCTGCTGGATACGGCCGGCCTGGCCAGGAGCGGCAAGTCGGCCAAGCTTCTGAAACAAGCGGCCAGGCTGCGCAAGCGCGCCGGCAAGGTGCGCGACCTCGACGTGCAGATCGCCGCCCTCAAGCAGGTGAAAGTGGAGGCCGCAGCCCGCGACCGCAAACGCGTGATGCGGGCGCTGGAGAAGGCGCGCGCCAAGCAGGAGAACAAGCTGCTGGCCGAGCTGGAGTCGGCGCGCGACCACAACTTCGGCAAGCACGTGAGGAGGACACGCGAGGAACTGCTGTCGGCCGCAAGCGCACGCCAGTCCCGCCCGGGGTTCGATCCGGTGGCGCAGGCGCTCGACGGCTTCGCCGAACTCGCGCGCGGGCGCGGTGCGCTCACCGAGACCACGCTGCACGACTTTCGCCTGCGCTGCAAGCGCCTGCGCTACACCGCCGAGATGGCCGGCAAGACGCCCGCGGCCACCGCCGCCATCGAGCAGTTCACCCGCATACAGGACGCCGCCGGCGAGTGGCACGACTGGCTCACGCTGACCGGCACCGCGGAAGACAAGCTGGGGCGCTCCAGTTCGCCGCTGGTGAGCGCGCTGCGCGCCATCACGCGCTCCAAGTTCCTGGAAGCGGTGCGCGTCACCACCGACGCGGAGCGCAACCTACTCGCGCAGCGCGAGGGACGGGCCCGCAAAGCGCCACGCGCTGAACCTGCCGCGCCCGTTGAGGGCCCGCTGCGCGCCGTCGCCGGCGTTTCGTAATTCTTCACCGCGCCGCCAGAATCCATGCCCGCCTTCGCCGCGGTTGACATCGGAGCGAACTCGGTCCGGCTGAAGATTGCGCGGCTGGTGCGCAGCCGCCTGCGCGTGGTCCACGAAGACCGCGAAGTCACCCGCCTGGGCCAATCGGTTTTCCGCAACGGCACACTCGAACCCACCACCATGGCGCACACGGTGAAGGTGCTGCGCCGCTTTCATCGCGCCGTGCAGGAGCACGGCGTGGACCGCGTGCGCGTGGTCGCCACCAGCGCGCTGCGCGACGCGCGCAACGCCGCGTCGTTCATCGAGTGGGCGCGCGCCGCCACCGGCTGGCACGTGGAGGTCATCTCCGGCCTGGAAGAAGGCCGGCTCATCCACCTGGGCGTGATGTCGGCCACGCGCTCCGGCGCCCAGCGCGTGCTGCTGGTGGACCTTGGCGGTGGAAGCTGCGAGCTGACCATCTCCATGGGCGGCCAGATCCGGCAGCTCCACAGCCTGCCGCTCGGCGCGGTGCGGCTCACGCAGGAGTTTCTGCGCCGCGATCCGCCCAAACGCAAGGAGCTGGCGCGGCTGCGCGAGTTCATTGCGGAAGAGATTGCCCCGCTGCAGAAGCGGATTGCCGCGCGCAAGCTGCAGCTGGCGATTGCCACCTCGGGCACCGCTGCCGCACTGAACCGCGCCTGGATGGCGCGCCAGCGCAAGAAGGACCGCGCGCCGCGCTCGGTGCCCACCGCCGCGGTGGTGAAGCTGGCGGACCTGCTCTCGCGCGCCACGCTCAACGAGCGCATCGCCATGCCGGGCATCGGGCCGCGACGCGCCGAGATCATCGTGGCCGGCGCCGTCGTGTTCGCCGAGCTGTTCACGCGGCTCGGCCTGCGCGGCTTCCGCTATTCGCCCCTGGGACTGCGCGACGGCCTGCTGGCGCAGATGGCCACCGACTACGGCCGCAGCGCCCGCCTGCAACGGCAACTGCAGTCGGAGCGCGAGAACGCGCTGCTCGCCGTCGGGCGCCACTACGGCATCGATCACAAGCATGCCGCTCGCGTCCGCCAGCTCGCCGGCGAACTGTTTGGCGGACTCAAGAGCGTGCACGGCCTGCCGCCGGAGTACAACGAGTGGCTCGCCGCGGCCGCCATGCTCTGCGAAGTGGGACTTTTCCTGAGCCGCACCGGCCGGCACCGGCACACGTACTACATCATCGCCAACTCCGACATTTTCGGTTACACCGTCGAGCAGCGGCGCATTATCGCCACCCTCGCGCGCTTCCTGGGCAAGTCGGTCCCGCAGCCCGGCGATCGCGTGCTGCGCCGCCTGCGCTCGCCGGACCGAGAGCGCATTCCGAAAGCCGTAGCGCTGCTGCGGCTGGCCGTGTCGCTCGATCAGGGACGCCGCGGCGCGGTGCGCGGCGTCTCGGCCCGCGCGGTGGAGGATCGGGTCCTGCTGAAGCTCAAAGCCGGACGCGGCGGCGCCGACCTGGAGTTGTGGGCGCTGGAAAAGGAGCGTGCTTACTTCCGCCAGGTCTTCGGGCGGGAGCTGGTGGCGGCTGCTTCGTAGGCGGCGCGCAGCAGCTTGGGCGTGAGACACCAGTGCAGCGTCGCCGGACGCGAGCCGGAGCGCTCCACGCGAGCGATGGCACACTTCTTTAGGTCGACCGAGCGGTCGTTGCCGCCATCGCTGATCAGCAGGCTGAGAAACTCGCTCAGCGTGGGATTGTGTCCCACCAGCATGATGGACTCGGCCTTGGCGTACTTGCCCAGCAGGTCGCGGAAGGCGTCGCAGTTCGACTCGGGGCGCAGCGCCGCATCCTGCTGCACCTTGCCTTCGTAGCCGATCTCATTCGCCACCAGCGCCGCGGTTTGCGTTGCCCGCTTCAGCGGGCTGGAGATGATCAGGTCCACATCGAGCTCGAGGGCGGCCAGGGCGCGGCCGAGTTCGCGGCACTGCTCGATGCCGTCGCGGTCGAGCGGCCGCTTGTCGTCACTTTTCTGGCTGGAGCGATGGGTCCCGGCGCTGGCGTGGCGGAGAAAGTACAAGATCATCGCGCAGCCACTCTCTCAGCCCGGTCGGTGAAGCGGGCGGGCTTTCTGCGCGCGGCGGCCGTGGGAATGTCGGCGGCGGTGGCGCGGCCCTCGGCCACGTCGACGAGGAATTCCTGCGCGCTGAATTTTCCCGGGGCGCGGCGCGGTCCGGCATTCGCGCCGTCGGCGCGCGACCACTCGCCGTCGGCGCGCAGCCGGCGCGCCTTGCTGTTGTCGGCCAGGTAAGCGGCCAGGATTTCGTCACGCACCCGCGTCCGCAAGATGGGGTCCTGCAACGGGAACATGACCTCCACGCGCTCGTAGAGGTTGCGCGGCATCCAGTCGGCGCTGCTCAGGTAGATCTCCTCGCCGCCGCCATTGGCGAAGTAGAAGATACGGCTGTGCTCGAGGAACCGGCCCACGACGCTGCGCACGCGGATGCGGCTGCTCACGCGCCGCACGCCCGGACGCAGCGCGCACATGCCGCGCACGATCAGGTCCACCGTCACGCCCGCCTGCGAGGCGCGATAGAGCTCCTGGATCACGCTCTGGTCGAGCAGCGCGTTCATCTTGGCGATGATGTGCGCCGGGCGCCCCTGGCGCGCGTGCTCGGCCTCGCGGCCGATCAGCTCCACCGTGCGCTCGGCCAGGTTGAGCGGCGAAACGATCAGCGGCTCGTAGTGGCTGCGCTCGGCGTACGAGGTGAGGAAGTTGAACACGTCGTGCGCCGCGCCGGTGAGCGCCGGATCGGCGGTGAGCAGGCTCAGGTCGGTATAGAACTTCGCCGTCGCCGGGTTGTAGTTGCCGGTGCCCAGGTGCGCGTAGCGGCGGGTGGCGCCGTCTTCGTCCTTGCGCACCATCAGCGAGAGCTTACAGTGCGTCTTCAGCCCCACCAGGCCGTGGAACACCTGCACGCCGGCATCTTCCAGTTGCCGCGCCCAGCGGATGTTGGATGCCTCGTCGAATCGGGCCTTGAGTTCGACCACCACCACCACTTCCTTGTTGCCGGCGGCGCGCAGCAGCGCCTGCAGGATGGGCGAGTCTTCGTTGGTGCGATACAGCGTCTGCTTGATGGAAAGCACCGCCGGGTCGTCGGCGGCGGCGTCAATAAAGGCCACCACCGATTTGTACGAGTCAAAGGGATGGTGCAGCATCACGTCGCGTGTCCGCAGCCGGTCCCAGATGCTCTGCGTTGCCGGCATGGAAAGCTCGCGCGCCACGAACGGCCGGAACTTGAGGTCGGGACGGTCGGTCAGCTCGTAAATGTGCAGCAGGCGTGAGAGGTTCACCGGGCCGGGCGTGCGGAACACCTGCCAGCTCTGCAATTCGAAATTGTTGCGCAGCCGCTCGACCATGTCGTCGCTGGCATCGGACTCGATCTCCAGGCGCACGGCGTCGCCCTTGCGGCGGTTGTGCAGCTCGGTGCGCACCGAGTCGAGCAGGTTGCGCGACTCTTCTTCCTGGAGATAGAGGTTGCTGTTGCGCGTGATGCGGAAGGCCGCGTCGGACACAATGTCGTACCCGCGATACATGCGCGCGGCGTGCGCCGCCACAAGATCGGCGAGAAACACATAGTCGCTGGTGTCGCCGGCACGCGGCAGCTGCACCAGCCGCGGCAGCGCGCGGGGCACGGTGATCACGCCCATGTAGAGCTGCGCCGAACGGCGGCGGCGGCGAAGCAGCAGCGCCAGGCACATCGCCTTGTTGATCACGCGCGGGAACGGGTGCGCGGGGTCCACCGTGACCGGCGTGAGCAGCGGATCGATCTCGCGGTCGCAGTAGTCGTCCACGAAGCGCTGCGCCGGGCCGTCGAGCTCGGAGAGGCGCAGCACGCGGATGCCGTTGGCCGAGAGCTCGGGCCGAAGCTGGTCGTTCCACACCCGATACTGGTTGCCCACCAGCTCGTGCATGTCGCGGTCGATCATCGCGGCCGTGTCGGAAGGCGAAATGCCGTCGGGACCGGACTCGGAGTAGCCGTCTTCGATCTGTTGCAGCAGGCCGGCCACGCGCACTTCCACGAATTCGTCGAGGTTGCTGGCGGAGATGGCGAGGAACTTCACCCGTTCCAGCAGCGGGTTGCGCGGGTCTTCCGCCTCCTCCAGCACGCGCCGGTTGAAGGCCAGCCAGGAGGCCTCCCGGTTCAGGTAGTAGCGCGGGCTGTCGAGCGTGAGGCGAGACATGACCGAGTGGGCGTGGTGATCTTAGGTCAGGAGTGTTAACAGAAGATGAAAAGCGGTCCCGAGGCCACCCTTTAGGTTACACCCTTCACGGTCTCCCGAGGGCCCCGCCGGACACCGCCCTTCGCCCGGTGAGCATCGGCGGCGAGGCCGAAAATCACCGCCAGGCGGGGCCTGGAAGCAGAGCAAGCAGCGGCGGCTACACCGTTCTTTTTGTGACGGAAGCGGCCGGCGGGCGTCTAAAAGCACCCTGATCCCGGGGGAACCCGGCTGCATCCAACCCGGGTATAATGAGCTACTGCCAGCCGGGCGCGCGGCCGGTCCGCGGGCGGTTCCAGGGAAAGAACGAAGTTCGAGAAGGGTCCTACGTGTCCAAACAGGTTAAAGCCGCCATCCTCAGCACTTCACTCGTCATTGTTGCTTTCACCGTCATCGGCGGCCTGGGCGTCAAGGCCTCGACGGGCGACGGCGCCTACAAGCAGATGGGCGTCTACAGCGAGGTGCTCACCCGCATCAGCAAGGAGTACGTGGAAGAGCCCAACATGCCGAACGTCACCGACGGCGCGCTGCATGGGCTGCTCGAGTCACTGGACGCAAACTCCAGCTATCTCACGCCGGCTGAGTACCGCAGCTACCGCGAGCGCAAGGAAGGCAAGGGCGGCACGGGCGCGACCATCTCGAAGCGCTTCGGCTATGCGGCCGTGATCTCCGTGCTTCCCGGCAGCCCGGCTGACAAGGCGGGCGTCGAAGCGGGTGACATCATTGAGGGCATCGAGGGTAAGACCACGCGCGACATGTCGCTGGCGCAGATCAACCTGCTGCTCAGCGGCGCTCCCGGCTCGCAGGTGAACATCAGCGTGGTGCGCGCGCGCAAGGCCGAGCCGCAGAAGATCACCATCGTGCGCGACAACGTGAGCGTTCCCCCGCCCACCGAGAAAATGATGGAAGACTCGGTCGGCTACATCAAGGTTGACGGCCTGCCCAAGGGCCGCGCGTCGGAGATCGCTTCGCGCATCAAGTCGCTGCAGAAGTCGGGCGCCAAAAAGCTCGTGCTCGACCTGCGCAACACCTCCGAGGGCGACGAAGCCGAAGGCGTCGCGGTGGCGAACCTGTTCCTGAACCACGGCACCATCGCGTACCTGCAAGGCCAGAAGTATCCGCGCGAAGACTTCACGGCTGATCCGTCGCGCGCCGTTACCAGTCTGCCCGTGGTTGTGCTGGTCAACCGCGGCACCGCCGGGCCGGCGGAAATCGTGGCCGCGGCAATTCTTGAGAACGCCCGCGGCGACGTGGTGGGCGACAAGACCTTCGGCGTCGGCTCGGTGCAGAAGGTGCTGGAAGTTCCCGGCGGCTCGGCGCTCATCCTGAGCGTGGCCAAGTACTACTCGCCGGCGGGTAAAGCCATCCAGGACACGGCCGTCACGCCCAACATCGTGGTGGCAGACAACGACGACGACATCTCGCCCGACGACGACGAAAACGCTCCGCAGCAGCCGGAGAAAAGGCCTCCCCAGGAAGATGAGCAGCTCAAGCGCGCCATCGAGGTGCTGAAGAACAGGACTGCGAAGGCGGAGTTGAACAAGCAGTAGCTTCCTTTCAAGGTGTCATTGTGATGGCGAGCGCGCTTCCCGGCGCGCTCTTTTGTGCACGGGCCGATCCATTCCCGCCGGGCAAGCCTCCCGCCGTTACCCTGGGCCACGTCCCGTTCGTTACTTGGGGCGGCTGGCAACTCGGCCTAAGATCGGGAAGTCATGCTGCTGAACGCACTCCTCCTGGCGCGCGATCCCGAACTGGTCGCGCTCATGCGCCGGCTCTTCGACGACCTGGGTATCCATCTGGAAACAATGGCTTCGAGCAAGGCTGCCGCAGAGCGCCTGGCCCGCCGCAAGTTCGAAGCCGTGCTGGTGGATTGCGATCAGGTGGAGGGCGCGCGCGACATGGTGAAAACCGTCCGCGCCATGCCCAGCAACAAGACTTCCGTCCTGTTCGCCATCGTCCACAACACCACTCCGGTCGGGAAAGCTTTCGAGATGGGCGCCAACTTCGTGTGGGAGCGTCCCGTCACGCAGGAGCGTGCGCAACGCTGCCTGCGCGCGGCGCATGCCCTGATGGCGCGCGAGCGCCGGCGTGCGTTCCGCCACGGCATCGACGCGTCGGTGTTTCTTCAGATGGAGAATGGCACCGAAGTCCGCGCCCGCGGCCTGAACCTGAGCGAGGGCGGCATGGCGGTGTGGCTGGAGCGGGAAAAACTGCGTCCCGGCAACGCCGTCCACCTGCGCTTCCTGCTGCCGGATAGCGACGTGTGGATGCAGGCCAAGTCGAGCGTGATCTGGACTTCACCACAGGGCCACGTGGGTCTGCAATTCAGCGCGGTCAGCGCCGGTCTCCGCCTTGAGCTCGCGCAGTGGCTCACCGCGCGGCCCGAGATACGTCGCCTGGCAACGGCGGGGTAAAGGCGCTTTCCGCTCTCCCGTTTTCCGTTTTCCGTTTTTTCCGCCAAAAGACCACAACCTTGCCGCCATCTTGAGCGCGCGTAATTTAGGAACGGCAATTCTGGAAACGCGTTACGGCGCGGGGTTCGCCGCAACAGGCTGCCGGGCGGGCGTTTCCACGGATGGTCCTTCGTCGGTGGTCTCTTCCCACAGGGTGCGGTCGCGCAGGATGCGCGACACCAGCGCGGTGTGCATGGCGTGCCCGGCGCGATCGGCCACCACGCGTCCCACGACGCGCTTCCCGAGCAGCGCGAGGTCGCCGATCAGGTCGAGCACCTTGTGGCGCACGAACTCATCGCTGAAGCGCAGCGGCGGATTCATGATGCCGTCGGCGGTGAGCACGATGGCATTCTCCAGGCTCGCGCCGCGGATCAGGCCCATCTTCTCCATCGCTTCCTTGTCCACCAGCGACCCGAAGGTGCGCGCGGGGGCGATCTGGCGGCGATAGAGGTCGCGCGAGAGATCGATTTCGAAGGTCTCGCGACCGATCATCGGGTGCGGAAAATCGATGTTGTAGGAAACCGAGTAACCGTCGGCCGGATACACGCCGATAAACTTGTTCCCTTCGCGTAATTCCAGCTTGCGCAGGATGCGCAGCGAGACGCGCCGCTTGCGCTGCTGCTTCAGCCCGGCGCGCAGCACCATGTCCACGAACGGCTGCGCGCTGCCGTCGAGGATGGGCAGCTCGAGGTTGTCGAGCTCCACGATCGCGTTGTCCACCCCAATGCCGATAAAGGCCGAGAGCAGATGCTCGGTGGTGGAGATGAGCACGCCTTTCTTCATCAGGCTGGTGGCGTAGCTCACGCGCGCCACGTTGCGGCTCACCGCCTCGATGGTGAAGCCGTCGAGGTCAACCCGGCGGAACACCACGCCGGTGCCCGCGGGTGCGGGCAGAATTCGCAGCTTCACCGGAGCGCCGCTGTGCAGCCCGACGCCGCTGCACTCCACCGCGGAACGAATTGTCTGCTCGTAACTCAAGCAGCGGGGGAACGTAACGACTTCTAGATGTGCAGTTTACGCCCGGAGTTGCAGGTGGCGGCTGTGGCAAATTCGCCACAGTCCGTGGCGCAAAAGAGGCGGTTCCGGGCTGCCGTGAGCACCTGAGTCGGACTTACAGGCGCGCCCTTATCCAACTGTCATGCTGAGCGAAGGACCGCGCAGCGGGCCGTCGTCGAAGCATCCCCACCTGTACCCGTGCTGGCCGGGCGAAGTCATGTAGGGCGGAGCTGCCGCATTACCGCTTCTCGGGCGGCAGGGGCGCGGCTTCAAACATGCTGTCGGGAAAGCCGTTGTTGTAGCTGACTCGGTTCAGGAAGCGCTGGTTCTCCATCTCGCCGTTTTTCAGGCGTGTGATGCTGTAGGGCGTTTGGATTCCCTGCACTAGGTGGTAGTTGTCGTAAACCTCGTCCTGGTCGTCTTTCTCGCGCGTGGTGGGATCGCGCCGCTGGTAGCTCTTCTGGATCGGCAGGTGCGAATCAATATCCAGATACAGCGTGACTGCCTGGTTCTTGGAGTTCAGGATGGTCACCTTGTCGGTGGACTTGCGCTGCGCCACCGCCTGGCCGTCGTAGAAAAGCGCTGTGCCCGGCTCATTGAGCCAGACGCGCAGCACGCGCTCGAGCGAGAATTCGCGGCGCTCGAGATACGACTTCAGCGCCTCGGCCTCTTCCGGCTTAACGCCGCGGAAGGTGATTTCGAATCCCTTGTCGCCGTTGTGGATGATGATCCAGTCGCGCTGCTTGGTCAGCTCCAGGCGCTCCTTGTCGGGCCACTTCCACATGCGCCAGAAAGGAGCGCCGCTGCCGCTCTGCCCGTGAGAGAACCCGTAGGTGCGGCCTTCCTGGGCGACGTCGGTGTAGTTGAGGTAAGCCTGCCCGCCGAGCGCGCGGATCATCTGGTCGAGGAGCTGCCGCGCCTTGCGCGAGCTGCCGTCCTGGCTGACCGCGGGCTGGCCCGGCGCCTGCGCAAGCGCGGAGCAGGTCAACAACACGAGGGTTGCGAGAATCTTTTTCATCTGGCGATATCAGGTTGGACGCAAACTTCGTCCGTTCGGCTGCTCTGGTCGGCACGTCGCACTTGGCATTTGGCACTTAGCATCTGGCCGTGAAGAGCGATGCGCCTTTGCCTTTTCGTGAAACGTGAAACGCGAAACGTGAAACCTGCCTTTATCCCACCAGCACCGCCCCGCCGTTCACGTTGAAGATTTCGCCGGTGATAAATCCCGCATGCGGCGTGCACAAGAACAGAATCGGCGCCGCAATTTCATCCGGCGTGGCCACCCGGCCAAGCGGGATGGCGCGAAACACGCGCTCGCGATACGCCGGATCGCTCAGCGCCGGCGCCGACATATCGGTATCCACCCAGCCCGGCGCGACACAGTTCGCGCGAATGCCGTGCGCCGCCAGCTCGGTCGAAAGCCCCTTCACCATGCTGATCACTGCGCCCTTGGTCGCGGCGTAGTCGGCGTGAAACGCCTCGCCGCGCTGGCCGGCGGTGGAACTGATGAGAACGATGCTTCCACCTTGTTTTTGCGCTTTCATCTGCGCGACCGAGTGCTTCACCAGGCCAAAGACGCTGTCGAGATTCACGGCCACGGTGCGCCGCCACTGCTCGTCTGTCATGCGATCCACGGGAACGTCTTCCGGCGGCCAGATGCCGTGGTTGGCGATTAGCGCGTCCAGCCGGCCAAACTTGTTGATCGCCGCTTTGACGAGTCTTTCGGCGCTGGCGGGACCATGGAGTTCGCATTGCACCGCGAGGCAGTTCGCTTCTCCGCCGCAACTGGCAACCACGCGCTCCGCCTCAGCGCGCGAACGCACGTAGTTGAATGCCACGCGCGCGCCGGCGCGCACGAACATCTTCACCGCCGCTGCGCCGATGCCGCGCGAGCCGCCGGTGATGAGCGCGACCTTGCCCGTGAGTGTGAGTGTGACTCCGTCGTTCATCTTGGGAATGGAGCTAGGACGTGGTTCGGCGCTTGCGCTTCCACTCGGCAGCCGCGTCCACCAGCGCCCGGAACAGAGCGCGCGAAGGCTCGTCGCTCGCGGTGGTGCGCTCGGGATGCCACTGCACGGCGACGACAAAGTGGTCGGGCGCCGTGCCCTCGATGGCCTCCACCACGCCGTCGCGCTCCGAGCGCGCAACGGCGCGCAGGCCGTCGCCGATTACGTCGGCCGACTGATGGTGGCTGGAGTTCACGTCGATTTCCGGCATTGACGCCTGCTCGGCAACCGCCGCCACGCCCCGCAGCGTCGCCGAGGCCGGAGCCTGGCGCCCGTCCTGCGGGCGCCGCGCGTTCGCGGCCTGCTCTTGGCGGGTAACGTGGCGTAACGACTGCCCCAGCAGTATCCCCGCCAGCCGCGACGCCGGCTCCAGCGTGACCTTGTGGGCGCGCAGCACATTGCGCCCTGCTTCGTGGTTCACAGGCGACGCGATGTGCTGCACCAGCGTGCCCGTGCGCCACACGTTGAGCGCCTGCAATCCGTAGCAGATGCCGAGAATCGGCTTGCGCAGGTTGTACGCATCCTGGAGAAGGAGTTCATCCACCGCATCGCGCGCCGGGTCGGGAGGATTGGTGTTGGGATCGCGCGCCGCGTCGTACTTCTGCGGATCGATGTCCGCCGGGCTCCCCGGCAGCAGCACGGCATCGCAATCGCGCAGCAAGCGGGCAACATCTTCCGGCCCGCGGTCGAGCGGGATCACCACCGGTTCGCCGCCCGCTTCTTCGATGGCGCGCGTGTACTGGGGCAGAGAGCGCTGCGCGTAGTCGGGCTTCTGAGAGTGCGGCACCGGGATGGCAATGCGCGGACGCATCAGCTTGATTGTATCGCCTCGGCAGGCCGCGGCTCCGGGCGCGCCACGGCCGCGCGCGAATAATAAAGATCTTCAACCGCGCGTTGCGCCCGCGCCGCCAACTCGTCCATCTGGCGCACGTGCATGCCGTCGGTCGAAATCGGCCTGCCCACGATCATCTGCACCGGCCCGGGGCGGACGTGGTAGCTGTTCATCGGCAGCACCTCCCAGGTGCCCACCAGCGCCACCGGCACAACGTCAACGCGGGCGCGGATCGCCGCGTAGAACCCGCCACCGAGGAACGGCTGGATGTGTCCGTCGATGCAGCGACCGCCCTCGGGAAAGACAACCAGCGGCATGCCCGAGCGCAACGTCTGGGCAGCGCGATTCAAGCTGCTCAGCGACGAGTGCGCATCCTCCGGGTCAATCGCGATCTGGCCGGAGCGCTTCAGGTGCCAGCCCATGAACGGATAGCGAAACAGTTCTTTTTTCGCGATGATGCGGAACTGGAACGGCAGGTCGGCGTAGAGCACCGGGATGTCGAGCGCCGACGCGTGATTGAACACCCACAGCCGCGGCTTGCCGTCGTTCAAAACATTTTCCAGGCCCACGGTCGTCGCCGGCGAGAACAACGTCTTCAGGATGAGCCGCGACCAGAGCCGCGCGAACCCATGCTGCACGCGCCCCGAGCGGTCCCACAACGACGAGATCAGCGACAGCGCCCCCAGCACCGCCGTGTAGAGGTAAACCAGCGGCACAAAGAAAAAAAGCGAGCGCAGGATGCTGAAGAACGCGGCGAGTTTCGATTGCGGAGGCACCGTTTGCAACTCAACTTCCATCCTGCTGAGCGGAGGCCCGCGCAGCGGGCCGGAGCTGAAGCATCCCTGCTCGACCCGCGAACATTGGGTGAAGTAGGGACCGTTCGACTCGCCCTCCGCGCTCCCTCAAGATGACGCGAAGCGAGCGACACTTCAACCTATCACATATAAAACAGGCTCAGCCGCGGCAGCCGATGCCGCTCCAGCAATCGCTTGTTGGCGTACTGCTTGTGCAACTGTTCGATCTGCGCCGCCGGCATCTTGCTGCGATACGGCGCCAGCTCGCGGTCAGCCTCGGCGCGCACCGCCAGTAATTCGTCATTGCTGGCGGCCGCCGTGAGCGCCGCAAACAGCCGCTCTTCCATCACGGTCAGCCGCCGTTCCAGGTCTTCCATCGCGCGCGCAGTCGCGGGCGGCATCGCCGCAACTTCATCCGCCATCTCGCCCAGACTGCGCGCCGTCTGCTGCCCGACCGCCTGTGCCGGCGGCGGAAGGTCCGCTACCCGCCGCTCGATCTCCGCCGCATTCCTCCGCAGATACGCCGCCACCGTTGGCGCGTCGAATCCTCCCTGCTCCGCCGCCGGAGGCGGTGCGCCCACCGCCGCTTCCTGCATGCCCTCCACCGCTGCGAGCACCGCCTGCGCGCAGTAAGCCAGGCTGTTCACCTTTTGCGACTTCGACCTCCGCCGGTCGTACTTGTCGAAGGCATCGTCAATGCCGCGCAGCACCGCCTCGAGCGGCACCCCCGCGTCTTTCCAGGTCTCGATCAGCGCCCAGTCGAGCGTGGAGAGCAGCAGCCCGGCCCCGCGACGCCGCTGGAAGTGCTCCTCGACCTCGGTGAAGTAGTTGAAATAGTTGTCCACAATGGATTGAAGCGGCTGAGCGAATCCTTCGGAGGAGCACGGCTTCAGCCGTACCGTAAGCGCATCGTCTGACAGAAAGGTTCAGGCGCTGCACTCGTGCCCGAAAGAATACCTCAGCGGCTGAAGCCGAATGTCGGCGCGATTGACGGCGCGACTGAAAGCGGCGCCCCTCCGCAATCAGCGTGCCTTTTTGGCGGCTTGCTGGCCGCGCGAAGCCTGCGGCGCACGTCCCGCCGCCGCATTCCGCTCCCAGATGATGCGCAATCCATCGAGCGTGAGCAGCTCGTCCACCTCGGTGATGTACTTCGACGCGCTGCCGATCAGCGGCGCCAGTCCGCCCGTCGCGATCACCTTCGGATTTCCGCCCAGCTCGGGCAGCATGCGCTCCAGGATTCCGTCCACCAGCCCGAGGTATCCGAAGTAGAGCCCCGACTGCAGGCTGCCCACCGTCGTCGTGCCGATCACGCGGCCGGGATTGCGGATTTCCACCCGCTGCAGGCGCGCGGTGCGGCTGAACAGCGCATCCGCCGAAATGCCGATGCCCGGCGAGATCACGCCGCCCATGTATTCGCCCTTGGCGGAAACGGCGTCGAATGTGGTCGCCGTGCCGAAGTCCACCACGATGCACGGCCCGCCGTACTTCTCGAAAGCCGCCACGCCGTTCACCACGCGGTCGGCGCCGACCTCCGCCGGATTCTCATAGCGCACCGGCATGCCGGTCTTCACGCCCGGCTCGATAAACAGCGGCGCCGTGCCGAAGTATCGCTCGCACACCTCGCGCAGCGTTGGGTCCATGGGCGGCACGACCGAAGAAATCACGATGCCGTTCACCGCGCGCGCGTCAATATTGCCCATCGCGAACAGGTTGCGGAACAGCACGCCGTACTCGTCCACCGTCTGCGTGCGCACCGTCCCGACGCGCCAATGCGCCACCAGGCGGCGCGCTCCGCCCTCAGGCCCGGAGAAAACGCCCAGCACCGTGTTCGTGTTGCCGACATCGAGGACCAGAAGCATCGGGTAATTGAGAAATTGAGAAAGCCGGTAAATGAAAATCGAGGACCGCTACTTTGTGACCTTGGCGCCTTCGTGTCCTTTGTGGCTGGCTCTTGATTTGACTTTAACCGATTACCCGATTTCTCAATTACGCAATCGGCCTGACTCCTCCCGAAATCACCGTCCGCACGCCACCGGCGGTCTTCACGCGGAGAAATCCGCGCTCATCAAGGCCGTCGGTGGTGCCTTCAAAGCCGCCGTTCTCGTCAACCCGCACCTGCTTGCCGCGCGCGTAGCTGGAAGCCGCCTCGAAGCGCGGCAGCACATTTTGCACGCCGCCGGGGCGCTGAAAATCGGCGTACATGCGGTCGAGCGATTTTAGCAAAGCCGCCGCGAGCTCCACGCGCGACCACATGCGTCCCGACGCCATCCGCAGCGACGTCGCCTGGCCGCGCAGCTCCCGCGGAAACTCGCGCTGGTTCACATTGATCCCGATGCCGGCCACGGCGTAGCGCACGCGCGTCACCTCGGCGCTGATCTCGGTGAGGATGCCGCAGAATTTCTCTTCGCCGAGCAGCACGTCGTTCGGCCAGCGCAGGTCGGGCTTGAGACCGGTCACGCTCTCCACCGCGTCAGCCACCGCCAGCCCGGCCAGCAGCGAAAGCGACAGGATGTCCGCCGGCGGCACCGCCGGCCGCAGAATCACCGAACAGTAAATCCCTGACGACCGCTCCGAATTCCAGCGATTGCCGCCGCGCCCGCGCCCCGCCGTCTGCTCTTCGGCCAGGAACACGCTGCCCTCCGGCGCGCCCGTCGCCGCCGCATCCATCGCCACTGTATTCGTGGAGCCGATCCGGAAGTAATGATGAATGTTCTTCGCCAGGCGAGTGCCTCGCAGCAGCGGCGCCAGCACGTCGGGCAGCAGAAGATCGGGGACGGTGGTGAGCTGATATCCAGTAGTCGGGCGCCCGGCGATTTCCACTCCCAGCGAGCGCAGCTGCTGCACCAGACGCCACACCGCCGAGCGCGACGCGCCAATCTCATCGGCGAGCTTCGTGCCGCTCACCACCACCATGGCGTGATCGGCGAGCAGACGCACCACGCGCCCCAGGCGCTCGTCGGTGCGTCCGTCGGGCACGGCGACCTCAGCGGGAATGCGCTTTGGCAGGGCTTTGCGGATGCGGGGATTATAGAAGAACGCTGCCGGCTTCCCGCTACCCGCTTCCCGCAACCCGGTTCTTCCCCACGAAGACACCAAAGGCGCGAGGCGATCGTCAGAAGAATCTCTTCGCTTTTTCGTGCCTTCGCGGTCAGCGGGCCGTGCGGGGAGCGGGCAGCGGGAAGCCGGCAGCGTTTTACCCCGGCGCCATGCGCATGCTCATGTCCACCGCCATGGGCGAATGGGTAAGGGCGCCGACCGAGATATACTCCACGCCGGTCTCCGCGTACGCGCGAACGTTCTCCAGATTGATCCCGCCCGAAACCTCCAGCGGAATGCGCCGCGTGTGCTGCTTCACGCGCTCCACGGCGAAGCGCACGTCTTCCACGCTCATGTTGTCCAGCAGGATGGCCTCGGCGCCGTTGCCCAGCGCTTCCTCGAGTTCGGCGATCGAGCGCACTTCGCACTCGATGGGCTGCTCGCCGCGGCGGTTCTGGTGCGCGCGCCGCAGCGCCTCGGCAATACTGCCGGCCAGCGCGATGTGGTTGTTCTTGATGAGCACGCCGTCGCTCAGGTCGAGCCGGTGATTGAACCCGCCGCCACAGCGCACCGCGTACTTGTCGAGCCCGCGCAGTCCCGGCACGGTCTTGCGCGTGTCGAGGATGCGCACGCGCGTGCCCGCCACCGCGTCCACGAAGCGCCGCGTGAGCGTCGCGATACCGCTCATGCGCTGCAGCACGTTCAGGATCACGCGCTCGCAGGCCAGCGCTACGCGGGCATTGTGCCGGACGACGGCAATCGTCTGCCCTTTGTGCAGCCGCACGCCGTCGAAAACTTCGGGATGCGAAGTGACATCGGGGTGCGACGTGACTGTTCCATCCATCACCGCGAAAATTTCCAGGATGCGCTGCACCGAGCCCACGCCGGCGAGCACGCAGTCCTGCTTTGCAAGAACGGTTGCGACCGTGCGCTGCTGCGGATCGATGCACGCGTAGGTCGTCGAGTCGCGCGTCGCCTTGTCCTCGGCGAGCGCGTTCTCCAGGATGGCGGTGACGCGATGGCTGTGCCAGTTCATTTCTCTTGAAAACCGCTGTGGGCCCGTAGTTCACGACGCAGCACGAAGGCCCTTCGGCATGTGGCTCGGCGCCCCACGGACCTCGCCGCGTCCCTAATTTACCCGATGACCCGATTAGGCAATTACCCGATGGCGTCCAGCGCCCGCCGCGCCTTCTCGATCAGCACGGCCAGCTCCGCCGCGCGCGTGCGCAGGCCTTCCACCACTTTCGGCGGCGCCTTCGCCAGGAAACCATCGTTCGCCAGCTGCGCCGCCGCGCGCAAGGCCTCGCCCTCGAGCTTCGCCAGCTCTTTCGTCAGGCGCTCGCGCTCGGCGCCGGCGTCAATCTTCTTCTCGTAGACGAGCGCCACATCGAAGCGCGCCGTGCTTCGCGAGCCCGCCTGCTGCGAGAGCGGCTGCGACACGAACTCGACCGCCTCCACGTTCGCCAGCTTCTCCAATGCCTGCCGGTTGGCTTCGACCAGTTTGCGCGTCGTGGTGTCGGCAAACACGCGCACCGGGACCTTCGCGCGTGTTTCCACTTTCTGCTCGGTCCGCAAGTTTCGAACTGCGACGATCAGGTCAATCAGGACCGCCATCTCGGTTTCGGCGGCGTCGTCGATCTGCTTCGCGTCGGCCTGCGGGAAACTCGCCAGCGCAATGGACTTCAGCGGCGGCTTGCCGTCGTACAGCGCGTGCCAGATTTCCTCCGTCAGGAACGGCATGAACGGCGCCAGCAGCCGCAGCGCCGCCTCGAACAGCGAGGCCAGGTTGTTCAGCGCCGCGCGCGTCGCCTGCTTCGCCGCGTCGTCTGTGCCCGTGTTCAGCCGGAGCTTGGCCAGCTCGATGTACCAGTCGCAAAACTCGTCCCAGAAAAAGTGGTAGACGCCGAGCGCCGCCTCGTGAAAACGATACTCAGCCAGCGCCGCATTGCACTGCTCGGCCGCGCGCGAAAAACAGGACGCGATCCACCTGTCCTCAAGCGTGACCGGCTGGAAGCCCGGGATTCCGGCAACGTTTCGCGAGGCCTCCGAACTGCTCGCCCCAAACTCCGCCAACTCCCACGCGCCGCTCTCTTCCGCCTTGTCCACGTGCATGAAGAGGAAGCGCGCCGCGTTCCAGATCTTGTTGGCAAAAGCGCGGTAGCCTTCCGTCCGCGACTCGGAAAATGCAATGTCGGTCCCCGGCGCGGCCATGGATGCCAGCGTGAAGCGCACCGCGTCGGTCCCGAAGCGCTCGATGATCTCGATCGGGTCCACCACGTTGCCCTTGGTCTTCGACATCTTCTGCCGCTCGGCGTCGCGGACCAGGGCGTGGATGTACACCTCGCGGAAGGGCGCCGTGTCGTTCGTCTTCTCGGCTTCGCGCGGACCGCGCGCCGCGCCGCTCGCCACCTTGACCGCCGCATCCTGCCGGTGATCGCGCATGAAGTGACAGCCCAGCATGATCATGCGCGCCACCCAGAAGAACAGGATGTCGAAGCCCGTGACCAGCAGCGACGTGGGATAAAACGCCTCCAGGTCGCGCGTCTTGGCAGGCCATCCGAACGCGGTGAACGGCAGCAGTCCCGACGAGAACCAGGTGTCCATCACGTCGGTGTCTTGCGTGAGCTTCGCCGAGCCGCACTTCGCGCACGACTTCGGCGCCTCGCGCGCCACAATGATTTCGGCGCATTCGCCGCAGTGCCACGCCGGGATGCGGTGGCCCCACCACAACTGCCGCGAGATGCACCAGTCGTAGATACCGGCCATCCAGTTCAGGTAGATGGCCTTGTAATTTTCCGGCGTGAAGCGGATCGAGCCGTCTTCCACCACGCGCCGCGCGCGCTCCGCCATCGATGGCCCGCCCGATTTCGGCTGCTTGTTCACCGCCACGAACCACTGCGTGGAAAGCCGCGGCTCAACCACCGTCTTGCAGCGATCGCACTTGCCCAGCGCGTGCATGTGGTCGCGCACGGCGGCCAGCAGTCCCGCCTCGCGCAGCTCGTTCACAATTTTTTCGCGCGCTTCGTAGCGATCCAGTCCGGCGTAGCGGCCGGCGTTGGCGTTCATGCGCGCCACTTCGTCCATCACATCAACCTGCGGCAGGTTGTGGCGAAGCCCGGCCTGGAAGTCGTTGGGATCGTGCGCAGGCGTCACCTTCACCGCGCCGGTGCCGAACTCGGGATTCGCCAGCTCGTCGAGGATGATCGGGATCGAGCGCGTCACCTCGTTTCCGAGTGCGTCTTTGCGGACATCGGCCGCCAGCGGCAAGCGCACGCGCCGCCCATGCAGACGCCGGTAGCGGTTGTCAGCCGCGTTCACCGCAACCGCCGTGTCACCCAACATCGTCTCCGGACGTGTCGTCGCCACCGTGATGAACTCACCGCTTTCATGAGCGTGCCCCGTGTTCACGCCGGCTTCATCGGCGCTAACGTGGGGAAACGACGGTTCCACGGGATACCGGATCTCGTAAATCTTGCCCACCACTTCGTCGTGCACGACTTCCAGGTCGCTGATCGCCGTCTGGCATCGCGGACACCAGTTCACGATGTACTTCCCGCGATAGATCAGCCCGTCTTCCCACAGCCGGACAAAGGCCTCGCGCACTGCCGGCGAGAGCCGATCGTCCATGGTGAAGTACTCGCGCGACCAGTCCACCGAGTCGCCCAGGCGCTTCATCTGTTCCAGGATCGCCCCGCCGTACTCGGCCTTCCACTTCCACACGCGCTCCACGAATTTTTCGCGGCCCAGCTCGCGCCGTGCAACGCCCTCGCTGGCCAGCTGCCGCTCCACCATCATTTGCGTGGCGATGCCGGCGTGGTCCGTGCCGGGCAGCCACAGCGCGAGCGCCCCGCGCATGCGGCGCCAGCGCGTGATGATGTCCATCTCGGTGTGGTTCAGCATGTGCCCCATGTGCAGCCGCCCGGTCACATTGGGCGGCGGCAGCAGCAGCGTGAAGATGTGCGGCGCTTGCTCGGGATTGGAAACCGGACCGGGCGTTTCGACGTGGAACAACTGCTCGCCGACCCAGTATTCGGCCCAGCGCGCCTCAATCGCGCCCGGGTCGTAGGCTTTTGGGAGATCGTGGGGCATGTGTCGGCGAATCGCGACGGCTGGCAAGAACGCGCAGAGACGTTGCCTGCTACGTCTCCCAGCAGCGACGCGGGAATTTTTCAGTGTAAAGGACGGGAAAAAGAGGGGTCAAACAGAGCGGATACTGGTCAGACGCCGAACTTCGAAGGTCCGATTCTTGACCGGCTACTTCACCTTCTTCCATCCGCCATCAGCCTGCGGGATCCAGCGGACGCCGCGCATGTCGAGCCACTCGCCCATCGTCTTGCCCCGGGGCTCGGAGCCGATGCGCAGCACGTTGCCGTTAATGTCTTCGACTTGCATTTCGTAGGCCCACCAGTAGTTGGTGGGCGCGTGGCGGATCTTTGCGCCGCTGCGCCGGTACTCGGCGAGGACGGCGTCCACGTCGCTCACCCCGATCCACACCCAGCCGCCGGCGTGCCCCTGGTCGCCCTCGCAGAGGAAGATTTCGCACTCGTCCCGCTTCACCGAAGCGAAGCTCGGCGAGTCCCACAGCATGCGGAAGCCGAGCACGCGGACGTAGTGATCGATGGCAGCCTTCAGGTCGGCCACGCGCAGGATCGGAGTCATGCCGCCGAAGCAGATGCCAGGTTGCGAATTGGAAGCCTTCGGATCGGGCGCCTTCGGCCCGGCTGATTTTGTTTCTGCGGATGACATGGCGATCGCCTCACGTCGGCTGCAGCAATCCTACACTCGAATCGCGGAAACCCGCGCTTACGGCGGCCGCGTCCAACCGGACAGGGACGGGCGGAGTCCGCAGGTGGCGCGAGCCGCCAACTCGACGCTTGGGCTGTGAGGCTGCGCATACCGATCGCGCGCGGCCAGGACCTCGGTTGCTCTGTGTCTCTGTGGTGGATTGGTGGATGTTGGGCGGCTAGCCCTTCAGCTCGCGCATCACTTCCGCCACGATCTCGTTGTGCAGGCGGGCGAGGGCGCGCTGCACGGCGCGGCTGACGGCGTCGGTCTGCGGATCGGCGCCGCCGCTGGCGGCAGCCTCGGTGGCGATCTGCGCGCTGCCGGCGGTGAGCGCTGCCGCCAGTTCCGATACCAGGTGCGGATCGGGAACAGTCGCGGCGGCGGCCGGGGCGGGCTCCGCGACCGGCGCCAGCGCAGCTTCTTCGTGTACCGGCTCATCGTGCGGCGTTGCCGGCAAGTGCGCGATGGCGGCGTGGAACTCCTCGGCCAGGCGCACGCGCGCGGCGGTGTCGTCAGGAAAAGCGTGGTCGGCCGCCCAGGTTTGCGGAGGCGCCGGGGCCTCCTCGGGCGCGGGCGTCTCGGCGGGAGCGGCTTCCGCCGGCTCGGCGGCGCCGAAGCGCGTGGTGAACTGCGCCATCTCGGTGGCGTCGGTCACCAGCGCCGGATCACGCGCGGGCGGAGCTTCGACCTCCGAGGCCTGCATCGTGGATTCGAGTCCCGCTTCCGCGACGGCGTCAACCGGCGCCGGCGGCGGCGATGTGTACTCAACCTCGGGGTCCTTTGCGGGCGCGGGCGGCTCGAGCACGGCGGGTGCAGGCGCGGCTTCCAGTTCGATCTCGGGCGCGACGGGAGGCTCGATGACGGCCGCGTCGTGCACGCCGCTGCCCACGGTGAACTCGCCCGCCGCGGAACCCTCGTACGCCGGAGGCGCAGCTTCGCCGCCAGCGGCCGCCGCTGCAGCGGCTGCGATGATTGCGGGCGGCTCAATGGCCTCGGTGCGGAAGCGCGTCTCGCGCGGCGGCGCTGCTTCATCGGCCGGCGGCGCCACAGACGCTTCAATCGACGCGGTCGCTTCCGCGTCAGGCACAACCGGACTCGGCGCAGGGACCGGTTCGGGCGCCGGCGGCGCCGGTACGACGATCTCGTGAAGCGGCTCGGCGAACCACTGCGAGCCCTGCATCGCTTCGGTGATCACGGCAGACGCGGCGCTGCCCGCGTCGGGCGCCGGCATGCTCGGAATCGTGACCGGCGGCTCGTCGGGAGGAAGCTCGAAGGCGGCCGCCGCGGCCACTTCTTTCGGCACTTCGATGGTCTCGGTTCGCGCAGGCGCAGGCTCCGGCGGCGCTTCCTCGGCCGAAGGAGCTTCCACCGCGAATTCCAGGGGCGCCATCTTTACGGTTTTTTCGAAGTCGGCCGGCTTACCCTTGGGCGCGCCTTGGGCATCGGGCAGCACTCCCAGTCCCGCCGCCAGCTTCTGCACCGCGTTGAGCAGGTCGGTGGCCTCGAAAGGCTTCACGATCACGCCGTCGGCCCGGACCTTGTGGCCGTCTTCTGCCTTGTAGGGTTCGAGCTTGCCGACGGTGAGCAGCACCGGCAGCGCCGCGCGGTCCGCCTTGGCTTTCTCGCAGACCTCAAGGCCGGTGTAGCCGGGCATGTAGACGTCGAGCACCAGGATGTCGGGCTTCTCGCTGGCGATCTTCTTCATGGCGGCGGCGCCGTTGCTCACGGCGACCACCTTGTAGCCGGCGTCGGTGAGGATCTTCTTGCCCATGTTCTGGGCAGTCATGCTGTCGTCGGCCAGAAGGACCTTGAGACTCACGGCGTTTTCCTTGGGATTTCCCGGGGAGCAGTGTGCAAAAGGTACTGTTTATCGGTATCCAAGTCAACGCGAATACCCGGCGTAGGGAAAGTTACTTAGGGCGGCAGACCGCCGATTACGCGAACTCCCATTTCCGCGCCAGACGCCGCGCCGGCAGGAAAAGCACGACCGAGAATTCGCGGGTCGTGCTGATTGCGCGACCCGGCTGAGGACTGGGATACCTAAAAGATAATCAGCTTCTTCTTTTTCTTCCTCTTCGAAGTGGACTCGGTCTTCTTGTCCACCTTGCCGGATGTGGACGAGCTCGGGGCCGAGCTGGCCTGGTCCGCCGGCTCCTGTGCCGCCTCGTTTATCTGCGTGGGCGGGGGCAACGGTGCGGGCTCATTGGCCGCCGGCGTCGCTGCCGCCGGAGCCGAGTTTGCGGAAGGCGGACGCGCTGCCGGCGCAGCAGGTGCGCTGTTGGCTGGCGCTGCAGGCCCGCTATTGCCGGGCGCTGCCGGCGCCGAGCCACCGGTCACCGGCAGGTCTTCGATGCCGGTCTGGTTCGACGATGGCGCCGAGTTCGAGCTGGAGCCACCGGTCGGCGGCGCGACATTGGGCGCCGGCGTCGAAGGTTGAGCTTCTTCGGTTCGCGGCGTTGCCTCGTTCGGAGGCGGAGCGCCGCGGCCCACGGTCTCGACCGAGACGCTGTGGTTGTCGCTGTCGCCTCCCATGCTGCCGACGGCGGTGCGCTCGGCGCGCTTCATGATCTCAGGCGCGCTGGCTTCTTCGCCCGGATTGAGCGACGGCTCTCCAACATGCGCCGCCTGCGCCACGTCAGGACGGCGCTTGAAGTTCAGCATGACCTTGCCGACTTTGCCCGTTTCGCGGCGGCTCTCTTCTTCCGCCCTGTTCTGCGCGATGGCTTCGGCGGTGGGAGTAGGCACCGGCCGGTGCAGTGCGGTCAGCCGCTCCCGCGCAGACTTGGCTTCCTCGCTGATCGGATAACGGTTGATCAGCCGGGTGTAGGCTTCGGCGGCGCTTTTGGTGAAGTCTTCGATCAGCCGGCCCTTGGAAACTTCAGCAGCTCGGCCCGCGCGAATAAGGTCGATTTCCTTTTCGTAGGCGTTGCCGAGCATCAGCAGGGCGCTGTCGGCGCCGCTATAGAGCGGATAGTTGTCGGTGAGCGAGCGCAGGCGCGCGATGGCCGCGGGATACGACTCACGCAGGAAGTAGAACCGCCCGATGCGGTACTCGCGCTCGGCCAGCACCTCCTGCACGTCGCGCAGCTTCTGCTTGGCTTCGGGAACCAGTTTGCTGTCGGGATACTGCTGCAGCAGCTGCCGGTACTCCTCTTCCGCGCGCTTGGCGTGGGTGAAGTCGCGGTCCGGCTTCTCCATCTGTTTGTAGTGGATGGTAGCGATCTTCAGCTGCGCCTCGGCCGCTTCCGGCATGTTGGGGAAGAAGGTTTCAAAGTCGCGGTATTCGATCTCGGCCTGCTGCAGCGCAGTGGTGGTGCCTTCGGCGTACCAGGAGTCGCCCACCGACAGCTTGGCGCGTGCCACGAACTCGGAATCGGGGTAGGTGTTGATCAGGGTCTGTAGCGTGAGGCGTGCCACGTCCCACTTGCCCTTGCGCATCGCCTCCATGGCCCGGTCGTAGAGGACCTTGTCCGGCTGCTTGGAATTGACGTTGGCAATGGGATTGGAAACCTTATGGTGACAGCCGGCGGTGAGCAGCGCGACGGTTCCCAACAGGCAGGCACTAATCAGACGACGCATGCAGCCTCTCAGAATCTTTGTTGCCGGACCGAGCTACTGCTAGCTTGGATGTCCGGGTGGCGCCCCGGGCAACCCGGCTCCTGCCGGATTGAACGGTCAAAATCGCTAAACTTTCACCAGCGTCGCCTCGCTGGCAGCCTTCAGCAGGCGGCGGGTGTTCTCGGCCGGGTCTCCCTCGCCGAAAACGGCGTTCCCGGCCACCAGCACCTCGACCCCGGCGCGGACGGCGTCGGCTATGGTAGCCAGCCCAATGCCGCCGTCAATCTCAATGCGGAAACTCAGCCCACGCCGCTGGCGCTCTGTGGCCAGCTTCATCACCTTGTGCAGCACCCCGGGAATGAACTTCTGCCCGCCAAACCCGGGATTCACCGACATGACGAGCACGTAATCCACCAGGTCGAGCACCTCGCTCAGGAACTCGGCCGGCGTTGCTGGATTGACCACCACCCCCGCGCGTACCCCGTGGCTGCGCACCAGGTTGAGCGTGCGGTTCAGGTGGACGGTGGCCTCCTGGTGCACCGATATCCAGTCTGCGCCAGCATCCACGAATGCCGGAATGTACAGGTCCGGGTTCTCGATCATCAGGTGGACGTCAAGGGGCAGCCGCGTGGCCTTACGCAACGACGCCACCACCGGCGGCCCGATGGTGATGTTGGGCACAAAGTGCCCGTCCATCACGTCCACATGCAGCAGAGTGGCGCCCCCCTCTTCCACCGAACGCACTTGTTCGGCGAGACGGGCAAAGTCGGCCGAGAGGATGGAAGGGGCAAGCTCGATCACAGCGCTTCTCTGCCTGGGCTGCTGAAGATCAGGAACTGAGTCTCTGGCTACGGTATGGAAAATTCTAGCATGCAACACTTGCAATTTTCGGGGTCAATCCCCGGGAAGCCCGCAGCCCTGCCTCTATAATCAAACCGCTTAGCGGGCCGGGTTTCCGCCGCTGGAAGGGGCATGAGCGAGCTGTATCCATTGCTGCTGGAGCCGCAGTTCAAGACGCGCCCCTGGGGGACGCGCGACCTGCGGCCCGTCTACTCACGTCCGGTCGTCGGAGAGCCCATCGGCGAGGCGTGGCTCACCGGCGAAGACTGCCGCGTGACCAATGGTCCGCTGGCCGGCGCCTCGCTCGCCGAACTGAGCCCGCGCTTTGGCGCGGATTTGATCGGCACGGCGGCGCCGCAAGCGCGGCGGTTTCCCCTGCTCATCAAGTTTCTGTTCCCCCGCGAGAAGCTGAGCGTGCAGGTGCATCCCGACGACGAGTGCGCGCGCGGCTCGGGGCTTCCCTGCGGCAAGACCGAGTGCTGGTACGTGCTCGCCGCCGAGCCCGGCGCCTACGTCTCACTCGGCGTGAAACCGGGCACCACGCGCGCCGACATGGAGCGCGCCATCGCCGAAGCCCGCGCCGAGGAGCTGCTGAACCGCGTTGACTTGTCGCCCGGCGATCTCATCTATGTGGACGCGGGAACGGTGCACGCCATCGGGCCGGGCTCGGTCCTGGTGGAGACCCAGCAGAACTCCGATACCACCTATCGCCTGTACGATTATGGGCGCGGGCGCGAGTTGCACGTCGAGCTGGGCCTGGCGGCGATGAAACCGCAAACTCGCGCGGGGAAAGCAAAGCGCGCAGCGCAATCGAATGGATTGGTCACACTGGTCAACTCACCGTGCTTCCGCGTGGATAAGTACACGCTCAGCGGCGCCCGCGAAATCGGTGGTTCCAGCGGCCGCAGCGTGCAGATTGTCGTCGCGCTGGAAGGCTGCGCGGTAATTTCCGCTCCCGGAGCGCCGGCGGCCTCCGTGGCACGCGGTGAGGCGGCGGTGATTCCGGCCTCGGTCCCCAAGGTCAGCGTGAAGCCGCAGTGGCAGGCGGAGCTGCTGGTGGCGTCGTTGCCGGAAGCAGGCGCCGTTCATCCCGAGATCACGCAGTGAGTAGTGGAGGCTACAGCTTTTGTTGTGGGGTGGAGCAGGGCTTGAGCCCTGCGCAGAACGTAAGACCAGGAGGCCGGCGGCTTCGGCCGCTGAGGTACCCGGGGCCTGAAGGCCCCAATTGGGGTGATACCTGATATGCAGGCCTGAAGGCCTGCTTCGCCCAAAACTTGAAACTTGAAGCTGCTTTCTTGAAACTGTCGTTCTATCCCGTGATTCTTGCCGGCGGGCGCGGCACCCGGTTCTGGCCGCTCTCGCGCCGCCGCCGCGCCAAGCAACTGCTGGCGCTCGACGGCCCGCGCAGCATGATCCAGCAGACGGTAAGGCGGCTCGAGCCGCTGGCGCCGCGCAATCGCTTCTGGATCATCACCAACGATGACCTGCTCAAGCCGATCCGGCAGCAGGTGAAGCGCGTTCCCGCGCGGCAGATCATCGCCGAACCTTTCGGACGCAACACGGCCCCGGCGATCGGCCTGGCCGCGTTCATCCTGCTCGCGCGCGATCCGGACGCCATCATCGGCATGTTCCCCTCGGACCACGTCATCTCCGACGAGAAGCGCTTCCGCGCCGCCGTGGAGCGCGCCGCCGCCATCGCCGCAGAAGGCGAAAATATCGTGGTGATGGGAATCGAGCCCTCGCGTTCCGAGACCGGTTACGGATACATCGAAGCCGGCGGCGCCATGCCCGGCGGCCGGCTGCGCGTGCGGCGCTTCACCGAAAAGCCCGACGCCATCACCGCGCGCGAGTTTCTCGTCGCCGGAAATTATTTCTGGAACAGCGGTATGTTCATCTGGAGCGCGCGCACGCTGGTCAACGCGCTGCGCGAGCACCTGCCGTCAACAGCGGCGGTACTGGAGAAGATTGCCGCCACCTACGGCACCCGTCGCTTCGAGCGCACGTTCGCGAAGCTGTATTCGCAGGCGGAAAACATCAGCGTGGACTTCGCCGTGCTCGAGCCGCGCTCGGCGCGCGGCGAAGGCGCTTCCGGGATTTACTGCCTCCCGGCTGACTTCGGCTGGAACGACCTGGGCTCGTGGACGGCGCTGCACGAACACAAGTCCGCGGCGCGCCCGATGGCGGCCGAAAACGGCAACGTGATCGAAGCCGCCGGCGAGCTGCTGCTGAATGCGGCCGGCAACTACGTCCACGCGCCGGGGAAATTCGTTGCTGCCGTCGGCGTGAAAGACGTGGTCGTGGTCGAGACCGACGACGCCTTGCTCATCACCACGCGCCAGCACTCGCAGGACGTGGCCAGGATCGTGAAGCAGCTGGATGAGAAGAAGAAACTCAGGAAGTTAACGTGAGCGCTTGCTCCCGAAATCCCGAACGCTTCGGGATGTAAATACATATGACCCAAGACATCAAATTCGGCACCGACGGATGGCGCGGCGTGATCGCCGACGACTTCACCTTCGAAAACGTGCGCGCCGTCTCGGCGGCCATCGCCGCCTACGTGCGCAGGAATGAAGACGCCTCGCGTCCTCTGCTCATCGGTTACGACACGCGCTTCGGCTCGCGCCGCTTCGCCGAACTGGTGGCCGAAAAGTTCGTCGCCGCCGGGCTCAAGGTGCAGCTCGCCAACGATTACACGCCCACACCCGCACTCTCGTACGCCGTGAAGCATCGTCAGGCCGCCGGCGGCGTGATGGTCACCAGCAGCCACAATCCGTGGAGCTGGAACGGCATCAAGTTCAAGGAAAAATTCGGCGGATCGGCCACGCCCGCTGCGCTCAAGAAGATCGAGGCCGAGCTGTATGCCAATGCCGATCCGAGATTCCCCGGCGGCGCGCTCACCGAAGTGGACTTCAAGCCCGACTACGTCGCCGCCATCACACAGTTCGCCGACATGGCGAAGATCGAGAAAGCCGGCTTTCGCTTCGTCATCGACTGCATGTACGGCGCCGGCCGCAACGTGCTCGCCGGCATCTTCAGGCAGCGCGGCGTCGATCACGTGCAGATTCGCGCCGAGGTGAACCCGCTGTTCCCCGGCATCAATCCCGAGCCCATCGAGCCGCACGTGCGCGCCGCGCAGGAGGCGGTGGTGCGGGAGAAGGCGCAGGCCGGCTTCATCACCGATGGTGACGCCGACCGCATCGGCGCCGTCACCGAAGACGGCACGTTCGTGGACGCGCACAAGTGCTACGCCGTGCTGCTGCAGTGGCTGCTGGAATACAAGAAGTGGCCGGGCGCGGTGACGCGCGCGTTCAACACCACGCGCATGCTCGACCGCATCGCGAAAAAGTACGGACGCGAGCTGGTCGAGCACGGCATCGGCTTCAAGTTCGTCACCGAGGTCGTGCTCTCGGGAAAAGAAGTGCTGATCGGCGGCGAGGAGTCGGGCGGCATCGGCATCCCGCGCCACCTGCCCGAGCGCGACGGCATTCTGAACTCGCTGCTGCTCGCCAACGCCATGGCTGACAGCGGAAAGACCCTGGGCCAGCTCGTCGCCGGGCTGCAGCGCGAGTTCGGCGAGCACCACTATGGCCGGCTCGACATGAAGGTGGCCGACGACGTGAAGCAGTCGGCCATCGCGCGCGCCGCGGCTGCGGAGACGAAGCAGCTTGGCCCGTTCAACGTCCTGCGGAAGGAGAACCTCGACGGCATCAAGTTCTATCTCGACGCTCCCACGAACGGTAACGGCGCCGATGCCTGGGTGCTGTTCCGCGCCTCCGGCACCGAGCCGCTGCTGCGCGTGTACTCGGAGGCGTCATCGCCGGCGCTGGTGAAGCAGATCCTGGGCGAAGCGGACGTGTTCGTGAACCAGGGCACGCCCGCGCACGCGGGCGCCTGAGCCGCGCGGGCATGAATTACGGCTGACAACCTGTTCGATAATCCTTATCATCCGATATCGCATGCAGTCGCAGTCCAAGGTCCGGGAGCTTTGCCGGGTGCACGGCCTGGCGGCCACGCACCAGCGTGTGATCATCTACCGCGCGGTCACTGCCCGGCCGGGCCACTACTCCCCGGAAGACGTTTACAACCTGGTGCGCCGGCAGATCCCCTCGATCTCGCTGGCCACCGTTTACAAGAACCTGAAGACGTTCGTGGCGCACGGCATGCTGCGCGAGCTGCATCCCGGCGCGGGCCCGCTGCGCGTGGATCCCACGCTGGAGCGGCACCATCACCTGGTGTGCACGCGCTGCGGCGCGGTGCGAGACGTGGCGAGCAGTTGGCTGGTTCCCGTTCGCGCTCGCCGCCCGGCGCCGCGCGGCTTCCGCGTGCGTGAATTCAAAGTGGACGCGCTCGGCCTGTGCCGCAAATGCGCCCGCAAGCGCAGTCCTCGCTCACGAAGCTGACCGCAACGCCACGACGCCGCCGCTGACTTCTGGGACGCCGACCGGTCCCCATCAGCAACCCAAGTTTCCCGAAAGGAGGAATTGTTATGGCGCGTGTTGCCCGTGAAATGGTGGTGAAGGCGGGAGTCGACGTGGAGAAACTGCTCGACCTGCTGGTGAAAAACGCCTCCGCTGAACTGACCACGTATTACTACTACACGATTCTGCGCGTGAACCTGATCGGCACCGAAGGCGAAGGACTGAAGGAGATCACCGAAGACGCGCGCATCGAAGACCGCAACCACTTTGAAGCTCTGGTGCCGCGCATCTACGAACTCGGCGGAAAAATTCCCGACGACATGAAGGTGTTCCACGACATCTCGGCCTGCCCGCCGGCGTCGCTGCCGAAGGACCCGACGGACATCCGCTCGATGCTGGAAGTCCTGGTGAAGGCGGAACGCTGCGCGGTGGCAGGCTACACGAACATTTGCAACATCACCGCCGGCAAGGACCATCGCACCTACGATCTGTCGCTCGCCATCCTGCATGAGGAGGTGGAGCACGAGGCCTGGTTCTCGGAATTCCTGGGGGAGGGACCGTCGGGCCATTTCCGGCGTTCGGGCACGGGATCCGAGCGGAACTCGCCTTACGTCTCGAAGTTCCTGCCCCACTAGTGAATCTCGAGCCACTGCGTCATCGGGTCATTGGACCCTGGGATTCGTCTCAAGGGTCCAATGACCCGATGGCCCGATGTTCCCGGATCACACGCGCAGGCCGCCGCCGGCCAGGATGTCTTCGCCCGTGATCCAGCCTGACTCGTCCGAGGCAAGGCCGGGGGAGGTCTACCACTTAGTGAGCTGCTTCAGGTAGGCGCGCCACACGTCGCGGCGCAGGCGCAGGTGGGCGAACTTGGCATGGCGCCGGACTTCCACCAGCCCGGCGTCGGCCACTGATGCGCTGCATCTGCCGGCGCGTCATGGTGATCATCGCGGCGCGCGCTCCAGCAGCAGCGTCTCCACGCGCTGCGCGTCCTCTTCGGTGTCCACGCCGATGGTGTCGAAAGGCGTCTCCGCTACGTGGATGGCGATGCCGTGCTCGAGAAAGCGCAACTGCTCCAGCCGCTCCGATTTTTCCAGCGACGACTCCGGCCAGTTCGCGAAGCGGTCGAGCGCGCCCTTGCGATATCCGTAGAATCCCAGGTGCTTGAAGTAGCGCGCCACGCCCGCCGCATCGCGATCGAAGGGAATGGGGGCGCGCGAGAAATAAAGCGCGCGCCCCGAGCCGGTGGCCACCACCTTCACGGCGTTGGGATTGGCGACATCGTGTGCCGCGCATGGCGTTTTCAGTGTGCCCACCTGGACGTCGCTGCGCGCCATCAGCTCCAGCAGTGCGGCAATGTGCTCGGGACGGGTGAGGGGCTCATCGCCCTGGATGTTGAGGTACACGTCGGCCGGAACGGCGGCGGCCACCTCGCGCACCCGCTCGGTACCGCTGCGATGCGCGGCGGAAGTGAGCCTTGCGCTCCAACCCTGGCGGCGGCACAGCTCCACGATCTCGTCCGCATCGGTGGCGACGATCACGTCGGCCAATCCAGGCGCGGCGCGCGCAGCCTCATACACCCAGGCGAGCATCGGACGTCCCGCGATGGGGCGCAGGACTTTTCGCGGCAGGCGGGTGGAGGCCAGCCGCGCCGGAATCACCGCCACGGCGCGCATGGATGCTCTAGATTACAGATTCGCCCGCGAACCTGACCGCAAATTTTTCGCGAACTCGTGGAGCGGCATGCCGTAGAAGTCGGCCACGTGTCCGGTGCGGGCGTAGCCGTGCTTTTCATAAAAACGGATGGCGCGCTGAAGAGGTTCGGTCGTATCGAGCGTCACGCGGCTGCAACCGCCGTCGCGCAGCTCCTCTTCGGCACGATCAAGCAGTTGTGCGGCGGCGCGCCCGCCCTGGCACTGCGGCAGGACCGCCATGCCGCGCAGATGGCCATCGCTGCCGCCAGGCTGGACCTCGCAGCCGATCGTGCCGACGATCTTGCCGTCTGGCGCGATCGCCACGAACAGCGACATGCGCGCCAGGCGCTTGTGGACGGTAACCGGATCGAGCACCGTGTCGCGAAACGCCCCTTCGGTGTACTGGCTGCGGTAAGGCTCGAATGCGGCGTGCAGGCAGCGCAGCACGGCCTGGGCGTCGGAAAAAGTGGCGCGCCGGATCAGGCAATCGCTCGCTGGCCGCGAGGCCTGCATGGCAGCTGGATGCAGTCGCGCTCAGGTTGGACGCAAATCAACGAACTGGGGTGGAAAGGTACTTCTCCATCGGAATTTCGAAGTACCAGAGCTCGTCGCCGTCGCCGTTCTTGACGCCGGTGGCGTACAGGCGCGCGCCGGAAAGCGGGCGGCTGATGCCTGAAACGTCAAAGAAAACGAACCCGGAGCGCGTTTTGTGCGGTTCCACGGCGCGGGCGCGGAACATGGCGCCATCCACCTCGTCACGCTCGCTGCCGCGGACGGTGGGCTTCGGGGCCCGGCGCGGCAGCGGCACCGGCGATGTCCGCGGGCTGTCGGGCCGCTTGATGCTGCGCTGGATGGCGCGGTAGATGTCCTCTTCGGTCGCCGGGTTGATCTTCACTTTGTCGGCAGTGATCAGTTGCAGCTTCATCGAGGTCAGTGCGATCGGGTTGTCGCTGTCGTTCGTCACCACCAGGAAAACCGGCAGCAGCCCGTGCTCGAGGAAGCGGATGCTGAACACAGACGCTTCCTTGTCCGGAAGATCGTAGGGATCGGCCGCAAAGGTGACGCCCTCCTGCGTGTGCTGGTCGTGCGCCGGGTAGCTGGTGGCTGGGCTAGCTTGCGGCAGGACGAAGTCCCGGGCCGCGTTGAGCGCGGTGGCGCGGGCGAAGAGCACCAGCGCGATCAGAATGGCACGACGGCTGCGCACCCGCTCATTATCAGGGCGGGCGCGGGAATGAGACAAGCGCGGCGATACAATGGCGCTCGATGTACTTTCTCTACAGCCTGGCCGCGGGCGCCGCGGCGCTGCTGCTGGCGCCGTGGTGGCTGTGGAAGATGCTGCGCCACGGCAAGTACCGCGCCGGACTGAGCGAGCGGCTGGGCCGTGTCCCCGAGCGGCTCGCGCTTCGCCGACAAAATGCGCCACCGCCGGTCTGGATCCATGCCGTCTCGGTCGGCGAAGTGCTCGCGATGAGCCCGGTCATCGCCGAGCTGCGGCGGCAGATGCCCGAGCGCCGCGTCTTCATCTCGACCACCACGCGTACCGGCCAGAGCTTGGCGCGCGAGCGCTTCGGCGCCGGGAACGTTTTTTACTTTCCCCTGGACTTTGCCTTCGCCATCCGTCCCTACTTGCGCGCGCTGCGGCCGGCGCTCGTCGTGCTCGCCGAAACCGAGTTCTGGCCTAACTTCCTGCTGCTGGCACATGCGTCCGGCGCAAGGGTCGCGGTGGTCAACGCGCGCATCTCCGACCGCTCGCTCCCCGGATACAAGCGCTGGCGCGGACTGCTGCACCGCATCCTCGGCAATGTGGATGTGTTTCTCGCGCAAAGCGGCGAAGACGCGCGCCGTCTGGTTGAGATCGGCGCCGAGGCCGCGCGCGTGAGCGTGGCGGGAAATTTGAAGTTCGACGCCGGCGCTTCCAGCGCGAGCGTTGCGCCGCTGCTGCGCAATGCCATCCAGGGGAACGCCGAGCGCGTGATCGTCGCCGGCAGCACGCTGGCGGGCGAAGAGGAGATCGTGCTCGCCGCGTTTCGGCAGGTCTTGGCGGCTCGTCCCGCTTCGCTGCTGGTACTGGCGCCGCGGCATCCGGAGCGATTCGCGGCGGCCGCCGACTTGGTCGCGGCTTCCGGCCTGCGGCATTGGCGGCGGACGGCGCTCAACGAAAGCACGGAACTCTCCGGCGGCGTCCTGCTGCTCGACACCATCGGCGAACTGGCCGCGCTCTATGAGTTTGCCGATGTCGCGTTCGTCGGCGGCAGCCTGGCGCCTGCTGGCGGACACAATGTGATCGAGCCGGCGCGGCATGGCATCGCGATCCTCGTCGGCCCGCACACGGAAAATTTCCGCGACATGGTCGCCACCTTTCAGCGCGCCGGAGCGCTGCGCGTAGTGACCGGGCAGGAGCTTGCGCCCACTCTGTTGCATCTTCTCGAACACGACGGTGACCGGCTCAACCTGGGCGCGCGCGCCAAGCAGGTTGTCGACGAAAACGCCGGCGCCACGGCGCGCACCATCGCCGCTCTCGAGAGGCTGCTGACAGCAAACGCCGCCGCGCCGGCTGCCGCCACCGGGAGCGCCCGTGTGCCCGCCACGCGCGAGGTTGCCAAGTGAGCGTGCTGTCCGGGCTTTACGCGGCGGGCGTGGCGGCGCGCAACGCGCTCTACGACCGCGGCACGCTGCCGGCGCGCAGGCTGCGCAAGCCGGTGATCAGCGTAGGCAACGTCGCCGTGGGCGGCGCGGGCAAAACACCGTTCGTCATGCTTCTGGCTGAGCTGCTCGCCCGGCGCGGCCTGCGCTGCGACGTGCTCACCCGCGGTTACGGCCGGGCCAGCCGCGGCGTCGCCGTCGTGGACGTTGCAGGTTCGGCGCAGCAGTTCGGCGATGAGCCGCTGCTGATCGCGCGCCGGCTGAAGGTTCCGGTCATCGTCGGCGAGGACCGCTACGCCGCTGGCCTGGAAGCCGAAAAACAGTTCGACTCAGACCTGCACCTTCTCGACGACGGCTTTCAGCACCGGGCGCTGGCTCGCGACTTCGATATCGTGCTGGTCACGCCCGACGACGCGCGTGACCGTGTCCTGCCGGCTGGACGCCTGCGGGAGCCGCTTTCAGCCCTGGCGCGCGCCGACGCCGTGGTGCTCGCCGCCGGCGCCGAGCCGGAACCGTTTCCGCTCGCCGGCAGGCGCGTGTGGCGGGCGCGGCGCGGCATCATCCCGCCGCGCGGCGCGCCGCAGCATCCGGTGGTGTTCTGCGGGATCGCGCGGCCGCAGAATTTCCTGCTGCAGCTGCGCAAGGCGGGCGTCGAACCGGCGGCCGAGGCCAGCTTCCGCGATCACAACCGTTATTCCGAGCGCGATGTCCGCGACCTGCTGCAACTCCGAGAGAAGTCCGAGGCCGACGGCTTCATGACCACGGAAAAGGACGCCGTTAACCTGGGCGCGCTGGCGGCGCAGCTCGAGCCCATGTGCGTCGTTCCTCTACGTATGACGCTGGAAAACGCCGAGGCGGCGCTCGACGAAATGTTGCGCGTGATCGGCGAGCGCGTCCGGACCTTCAACACACAGGACACAAAAAAACACAAAGGAGTTTCGCCATGAAGCTGCGCAGGACTGCCCTTGTTTTGCTCGCGCTCGCTGTCGCGTCGTCGGCCTGGGCGCAGGTCAAGCAGAAGCCGAATTCTCCCGCGCGCCGAATGGCGAATGCCCCCAGCCGTGAGCTCATGCAGCGCATCTGGGACGCCTGGGGCACGCTCGATCCGGCCAACGCCGCGCCGTTCTACTCCAAGGACCCGCAGAACATCTACTTCGACATCACCCCAATGCAGTACACCGGCTGGGCCGCGTACGAGAAGGGCGTAAAGAACGTGCTCGCCGGCTTCAGGCAGTTCAAGGCGACCATTCCCGACGACGCGCGCGTTCAGGTGCTGGGCAACCACGCGCTCGGCTTCACCACCTGGCACGCCGAACTGGTGATGGCCGATGGAACGCCTTCGACGATGGAAGGCCGCTGGACCGTGGAGTGGGCGCGCGAGAACGGACGCTGGCTCATCGTGCACGAGCATGTCTCCGTGCCGATGGGCGGCGGACCGATGCCGCCGGGCAACAAGCCGCTGTCGCCGAAAGTGCAATAGGACTTGGCAGTCAGCAGTCAGCATTCACCCTCGGCGGTCCCCGGCGAAATGAAGGCGCGTTCGCGAAGCCGAATCGGCACTGAATGCTGACTGCTGCATGCTGACTGCTGTTTTCCCACAAATCCGCTACACCCGATTTGTGCATCGCACATACAGCCGCGCTTGCGTCGCCAGCTTCCAATCATCAGCACGCGAGATTGGAGGAGGAGAGTAATGCCAGGAAAAAAGCGCCTGCGTGGCGCCGGCAGCAAGGAACAGCGGCAGTACGAACACATCAAGCAGAGCGCTCAGCGCTCGCGACGCTACGGGAAGCGCGCCAGGGAAGTGGCGGCGCGGACCGTGATGAAGCAACACAAACGCAAGAAACACCGCAAAGGAGATTAGCCATGGCAACAGCGAAGCAACGCGCGGCGGCCCGCCGCAACATCAAGAAGGCAGCCGCGGCGCGGCGCCGCAGCGGCCGCAGCAGCAATCGCACCAGCCGCCGCCGCAAGACAGCGGCGGTCGCCGTGATAGCCAGGCGCAGGCGCGCTCGCAGGGCCGAAGGAAAGTCCGGCGGCAGCACTCGCGAGGCAGCCTAGTCCTGGAACACTTCTTGCCAGCGGCAGGCCACTCGCAAACCACGGCTGCCGCGGTCATTTCTTTGGTTGCCGTTGAGCAAATTGATAAAAGGCCAGCCAAGATCAGCCGCGGCGGATTCGCCACCCGAACGAAGGCGGCCCGCCGCGGCATTTTTTTCGCGACCCTTTGCGCCCGTGACCTTCAAGCTACACCAGGCGTGAGCGGAACTCCTGCGATGCGCCGGTGAACTTGCCGTACACCGGGTCAATGTAGGTTGGGCGCAGCACCGCCGCCGACATCGAGATCACGATGATCCCGGCCACGAACAGCGCCATCCCCAGCAGCCAGGCCGCCGGCTCGATGTCGCCGCCGATGGCGCTCCCGGTGATCCCGAGCGGCAGCCACACGGCCAGCATCGCAACGCCGATCCAGATGTTGCGCTTGCGCGCCGCAGAGTGCTGGTCGCAGAGCGGCACCACCAGGTGCATCTTCTTGCGCACGATCAGCGCCACGATGATGTAGATGATCGGGCTGATCAGGATCAGCAGGAAGAGCCACTTGTTGTGCCAGAAAAAATTCTTATCGAGCGGCTTGGTGCCGGGCGCGCCGCACTTCACGCAGAAGTTGGGCAGCGTGGCGCCCTGCGGCACGCGCAGCTCGTCACCTTCAAACCCGAGTGAAACAAGAGGTGCTGCTTGCGGAGTAGCCATAGCGCGCGAAAGCATACTCCCGTGCGGCGGGAAGGCAAAAGGAATTTCGGGGTCCGGTTGTGTGGGTATTGCGGCTCCTTCTCTACGCCGTTAAACTCACTGCACGAATGCTCGTTACACGTATCACTCTCAAGAACTGGCGGAACTTTCGACAGGTCGACGTCCCAGTTGGCAGCCGTGTTTTCTTGGTTGGTCCAAATGCCTCCGGCAAATCCAACTTCTTGGATGTATTTGTGTTCCTCAGGGACCTAGCAAAGGCCGGAGGCGGCCTTCAGAAGGCCGTCAGCGACCGTGGCGGAATTTCACGAATTCGTTGCTTGGCGGCGCGGCAGGACCCGGATGTCGAGCTCCAAATCGAACTGGCAGGGGATGACTCGGACAAGTGGACCTATTCGGTTGGTATCAAGCAGGAATCGCGAGGATACAGGCAGCCTTATCTCTCGTTCGAAAGAGTGACGCACAATGGCAGTGATGTCGTCAGTCGGCCAGACAAGAACGATCAACAAGATCCACTGCGACGCACGCAGACTTATCTGGAACAAATAAGTGCGAACTCACGCTTCCGACCGGTGGCACGCTTCTTTGAAGCGATCGATTATCTTCATCTTGTCCCACAGTTGATCAAGCACCCGGAAGCATTTGTGGGCCCCGTTTTGCCTGGGGATCCTTACGGGAAGAGCTTTCTTGAAAGGGTTGCGAGAACGCCGGAGAAAACCCGCCGCTCGCGACTTCGCCGTATTGAGGCCGCCTTGCGAATCGCGGTTCCTCAGTTGAGCGAACTCTCAGACGTGAAGGACGAGGCCGGCATTCCGCACTTGGAAGCCGTTTATCGGCATTGGCGGCCAAAAGGAGCGAAACAGCGAGAGGATCAGTTTTCAGATGGGACACTTCGACTCATCGGACTTCTATGGTCCCTGCTCGAGGGAAGTTCTTTGCTCCTGTTGGAGGAACCCGAGTTATCCCTGAACTCCGGCATTATTCGCAAGCTCCCAGCCTTAATGTACAGAATCCAGAGACAGCGGGAACGTCAGCTTATCGTCAGTACCCACAGCCCAGATCTGCTGTCGGATCCAGGAATCGGCGGTGAAGAGATGTTGCTCCTGACACCTTCCGAAGAGGGCACACGGGTAGAGTTGGCTTCGTCTAATAGCGAAATCAGAGACTTGCTTGAGGGCGGAATGAGCCTCGCGGATGCTGCTATACCGAAGACTGCACCTGAGGGATTGCCCCAATTGGATCTGTTCCAGTAAAGATGCCGATTCCAGCTAATCTGGCTGTCGAGGACGCACTCAGTGAATCAGTAATCTCTCGCGTGCTCGCTTTCGTTGATCGAGACTACGCGGTTCGCACCATATACAGTCGTGGCGGGTACGGCTACCTCAAAAAGAACATCGGAGGATTCAATAATGCCGCAAAGAGTGTTCCTTACATAATTTTGACGGACCTGAACTCCTATGGCTGTCCGCCCGAACTGATTGAAGACTGGTTAAGAGCCCCTCTGAGTGCGAATCTTATCTTGCGGGTCGCGATCCGAGAGGTGGAAGCTTGGCTCTTAGCAGACCGGCAGGCGGCCTCAAGATTTCTCGGCGTGGGGCTGGCCGCGATTCCGGGAGATCCTGAAAGCATTCGCGATCCAAAGGAAAAGTTGATCGAAATTGCGCGCGGCTCCCGAAGAAGGCAGATTCGGGACGATATCTGTCCTCGTCCGGGAAGTACAAGCAAGATAGGTCCGAACTACAACGCTGCGTTGTCCCGATTTGTTGCGAGCGCCTGGAATCCCGGCCTCGCCAGTGCCAACTCGCCCAGCTTATCGAAAGCAATTCAGCGATTGCGCGAATTCGTACCGAGTTGGGCTCGATAATCCCTCTGTCGCCTACTGTATCAGCCCGCCGTTCTCTTCCTTCTCTTCCGGCGGGATGACCACCGCCGCCGCCACCTTGTCGCCGGCATCGAGCGAGAGCAGGCGCACGCCCTGCGTCGAGCGGCCGGCTTCGCGAATGGACGCCGTGTTCATCCGGATGATCTTGCCGTAGTGGCTGATGACCATCGCTTCCGACTGCTCGTCCACCAGCATGATCGAGACCACGCGGCCGTTGCGCTCGGTGGTCTTCACGTTGATCACGCCTTTGCCGCCGCGATGCGTCAGGCGGTACTCGTCCACCGGCGTGCGCTTGCCGTAGCCGTTTTCGGTGACGCTCAGGATCAGGTTGGCGTGCACGGCCGCCTCGCCCTTGCCGCTGGCCTTGGCCGTCTCGGCCGCCTTGCCGTTCGTCGCGCCGGGACGCGGCGTAATCGCCATGCCAACCACGTAGTCGCCCTTCTCCAGGTCCATGCCGCGGACGCCGAACGCCGGCCGGCCCATGGGACGCGCTTCTTCTTCGTCGAAGCGCACCGCCATGCCCTCGTGCGAGGCGAGGAAGACGATCTGCCTGCCATCGGTGAGCGAAGCGGCGACCAGTTCATCGCCCGAATCAATGCCGATGGCGATAATGCCGCGCGACATCACGTTGCAGAAGTCGGTGAGCGGCGTTTTCTTCACGGTGCCATTGCGCGTGGCGAAGAAGACGTACTTGCCTTCCTCTTCCAGGTCGCGGACCGGCAGCATCGCCTTCACGCTCTCGCCCGGCTGCAGCGACACCAGGTTCGAAATGCTCTTGCCCTTGCCGGCCGCGCCGACGTCGGGAATTTCGTACACCTTGAGCCAGTACACCCGCCCCGTGTTGGTGAAGATGAGCAGGTAGGCGTGCGTCGAGGCGATGAACAGGTACTCGACGAAGTCCTCGTCGCGCGTTTTCATCCCTGTGCGCCCGGTGCCGCCGCGGCGCTGCTGCCGGTAGGTCGAGATCGGCGTGCGCTTCAGGTAGCCGGAGTGGCTCACCGTGATGGCCACTTCTTCGTCGGCGATCAGGTCTTCCAGCTTGATCTCGGCTGCTTCGTCGAGGATCTGCGTGCGGCGCTCGTCGCCGTAGTCTTTGCGGACCTGCTCCAGTTCTTTGATGATCACGCCGCGCAGCTTCTTCTCGCTGGCGAGGATGGCTTCGTATTCCTCGATGCGCTCGCGCACTTCCTTCAGCTCGTTCACGATCTCGTCGATGGAGAGCCGCGTGAGGCGGTGCAGTTGCAGTTCGAGGATGGCGTCAGCCTGCTTCGCCGTGAACGGATGGTCGAGCCTGGGCCGTCGCGTGGAGATGCCTTTCAGGTTGACGTCAATCGTCTTGCCGGCGAAGTATCCCACCAGGTTGTCGCGCGCCTCGCCGCGATTGGCGCTGCCGCGGATGATGGCGATGACCGCGTCAATGTGGTCGAGCGCGATCTTGTAGCCTTCCAGGATGTGCTCGCGTTCGCGCGCCCGCGCCAGCAGGAACGCCGTGCGTCGGCGCACCACGTCCACGCGATGATCGATGAAGTGCTGGATGGCCGCAATCAGGCCCATCTCGCGCGGCTGGCCGTTCACCACGGCCAGGAAGATCATGCTGAAGCTCTCCTGCATCTGGGTGTGCTTGTAGAGCTGGTTGAGCACGATCTGCGGCTCGGCGCCGCGCTTCAGCTCCACCACGATGCGCATGCCGTCGCGGTCGCTCTCGTCGCGCACGTCGCTGACGTCGTCGATTACTTTTTCGAGCACCAGGTCGGCGATGCGCTTGATGAGCGTCGATTTGTTCACCTGGTACGGAATCTCGGTGATGATCACCGCCTGGCGGTCTTTGCTGATGTTCTCGATCGCCGCCTTGGCGCGCATCACGAAGCGCCCGCGGCCCGATTTGTAAGCGTCGGCAATGCCCTGGCGCCCATAGATGAAAGCGCCCGTCGGAAAATCGGGGCCTTTGACGAACTTCAGCATCTCGCTGAGCGGCGCGCTGGGGTTGTTTACCAGGTGGATGGTCGCGTCGATGATCTCGGTCAGATTGTGCGGCGGAATGTTGGTCGCCATGCCGACGGCGATTCCGTTCGACCCGTTGATCAGCAGGTTCGGGACCTTGGTCGGCAGCACCGTGGGCTCGGTCGTCGTGTTGTCGAAGTTGGCGACGAAGTCCACCGTGTCCTTGTCGATATCGGCCAGCAGCTCTTCCGCAATCCGCGTCATGCGGCATTCGGTGTACCGGTAGGCAGCCGGCGGATCGCCGTCCACTGAACCGAAGTTGCCCTGCCCGTCCACCAGCGGATAGCGCAACGAGAAGTCCTGCGCCATGCGGACGAGCGCGTCGTACAGCGCCTCAGGATTGTGCGGGTGATACTTGCCCAGCGCCTCGCCCACCACCTTGGCGCACTTCAGGTGCTTGCGGTTGTGCAGCAGGCCCATTTCGTACATCGCGTAGAGCACGCGGCGATGCACCGGCTTCAGGCCGTCGTAAATGTCGGGCAGCGCGCGCCCGATGATCACCGACATCGAATAGTCGAGGTACGAGCGCCGCATCTCCTCTTCAATGTTGATGGGCTGCACATTGGTCGCACCCGGACCTTGTCCGTCGCCGCCGGGGGGATTCAGAGGGAGTTGGGGATTCTGTTCGTCAGCCATTGTCCGTTCTCGGTTCTCAGTTCTCCGTCTTCAGCGAGCCGAAACGCGGGATCGATTCGCATACACCAAGCGCGTTCTTGCGGGCTGGATTTGAGGCGGGCGCAAGCGCGATAAGTGATTGCATTTACAGGATGTTAACCGCGTTATGAGCTGATGGAATTATACCACGAGCAGCGCCTGTTTTCGAAGCGCTGGACCGTCAAACCGCGCAGACGCGGGGGCGCTTAGGAAACAGCATCTGATTTGAAAACAGGACCAGGGTAGCGAAGTTCCGCGTCTCGGCGCCTCCGCGGTTGCAAGCCCTTATCCCTTGGGCAGCGTAATGGGCGTGCCACGCTCGTCGTTGACCTTCGTGGTCGCGTCCAGGTCAATGTCGCTGAGCGGGATCTTGCGCGTCAGGTGGTCGGTCAGGTCCCAGAAGGTTTGTCCGACGATGACGTAGTTGTGTACTTCGCGGCGGCGCCCGTCTTTGTATACCAGCAGGACGTTGATGTCCGGTGACGACTGGGCCTTGGCCGGCTCCTTCGTCGGCGGAACTTCCATCACTTCGGGACGCACTACCCGCGCTGAAGGCGTCTGGTCTTCTTCAGCTACATCCGAGCGCGGGCGGCGGCGTGGCTCGTCGCGGCGCGAATCTTCGCGGTCGTCGAGGTAGTGCTCGCCGTAGCGCTCATCGTCCTGCTGCTGCGAGTACACCGGCTGCTCGTAGCGGCTGGAATTCGACATTGTCCCGTACTGAACGACGCCGCCGGGCGCGACCACGGGATCGTCAATCGAGTGCGGCTGGTACACGAGCGGGTAGCCGCCGTAATATCCGCCGTACACAGGAACGTACACCGGCACCACAACCGGGAAGCGTCCGCGTCCGCGAAAGCCGCCGTGAAAGCCGCTCAGGCGCCCGTCGAAGCGCGGGTCCCTGATGATGACGTTGCCGCCGAACCCGCCCTTGGACCCGACAAAGCCGCCGAACGAATTGATCCCGGCGGGAACACCGGGAGCTCCAAAGCGTCCCGGCGTAACCGACGTAACCGAAGGCGGGATGCCGTGGAACGTCACCTGCGCCTGCGCGAGTGGAAGTGCGATGAACGAAATGCCGACGACTAGGGATACAAAACTGATGACCCGGCGCATGGCAGATTCTACTCCGCTTTTCTCTAACTAGTTGGATGTAAAAGAGACGCTGGCAGACGCCAAATCTTGCAGAGCAGCGTTCAGCACAGCTCGGCTGCCGAACCGCGGAATTGCCGGAGCGCCGAATAGACCAACGGTCGTGCCACTTGCGGGTTTCAATTCGGCCGTTCCGCAGTTCGGCAATTAATCAGCTAGTTGGTTTCGATCTGCACAAGCTCCGGCTCGACCGCGGCGGGCGAGGGAGCAGCCGCCGGCTCCGGCGCCGGATGCTGCGGAGCGCGATACCAGTCCATGTAAGCGGTCTGGTGCGAGCACGAGATGGTGCACAGCGGCGCGCACGGCTTCTCGGTGAGGAACTCGCGGCGGATGTCCTCAACCGTGTACTCGGCAATCGGCTTGGCGGGATAGCCGCGCTGCTGCGAGCAGTAGTGCACCAGCCCGTCCTCGCAGATGTACAGGTACCGCGCGCCGGCGCGGCAGCGCCACTCATTCGGCAGGCCGCGCGCGATATTGTCCTGGAACTTGTTCAGGCGCGAGTAGCTCGACTTGTTCAGCCGCTTCATCTGCTCGTACACGGCGAACGACTCGGGATCAAGCGGGCGCAGCTTCCCGGTGCCGTCGTGAATGATGCCGACGGTCGAGGTGAAGCCCAGCTCGATGGCGCGGTTTCCGATCACCAGCGCGTCCTGCGGCGTCTTGATTCCGGCGCCGACCACCGAATTGATGTTCACGTGGAACTCGGCGTAGTCAGCCAGCAGTTGCAGCTTCTTGTCGAGCACCTTCAGGCTCTTCATCGAGACCTCGTCAGGTTGGACGTTGTCGATGGAGATCTGCAGGTGCTCCAGGCCCGCCCGGTTCAGCCGCTCGATCCGCTCGGCGGTGAGCAGGTAGCCGTTGGTGATCATCGCCGCCAGCATGCCGTGGCGCCGGATGCGGCGGATAATGTCGTCGAGCTCGGGATGCAGCAGCGGCTCGCCGCCGCTGACCACGATCAGCGTTGTTCCCAGCCGCGCCAGGTGGTCGATCCGGCGCAGCATCTCCTCCAGTGGCACGGGCTTGGAGACGTCGTCGTACTCGTTGCAGTAGGCGCAGCTCAGATTGCAGCGCCGCATGGGGACGATGTGCGCCTGCACGGGGTGGTCGGTTGAGGCGACCCCGCGAACGATCATCTTGAATTCACGCCAGCGTCGGCTCATGGCCAGCGCGTGGCGGCGCACTCTGGGGGACAGCTTCGCCATAGCTGAATTCAGGTATTAGAACACACGTTTTGGCCTGGAATGCAGGCCAAGTCGTTGACCGGCTGGTTTTTAAAGCCGAACGGTAATAACGGTAATCGGGCGATCCAGCGCCGGACGGCCTTCCGCTCACCCGCGCGCCCGATCGCCCGACAACCCGATGCTTACCTCCGCGGTTGCGCGCTGGGCGGCAGGATCCCGTTCAGCCGCAGGTACGTCGCCGCGGCGGCGTAGTGGTCGGCCAGGTCAACCGGCAGCTCCACCACGGCCTGCGCGCGAGGAACTTTGCGGCTTCCGCGCCAGTCCACCTGGTCGCCGAGCTTGGAGTCGTCCACCTTGGCGAGCGCCTGCCCGCAGAAGTCGAACGACTGCTTGAGGGCGGCAACGAGCTTGTCCTTGCCGTCGCTGTCTTTCACCGCGTCGATCTCGGCGGGCGCCGTCAGGCCGTCGGCGAACTTCGAGCAAACGAAGGCATTCGACTTGGCCACGTGCTCCATCAGCTTGGCGAACGTAATGTGGCCGTCGGTTGGCTTGAAGTTGTACTTGTCGGCCGGCATCGCGTCTGCCGCGCCGGCCAGGTTGCCTTTCTGCCGGTCGAAGTAACGCTGCACGGTCGAAGTGACCGGGTTTTTGTCGGGCGCGGCCGCCGGTGCTGCGGCTTGCGCGAAGCTGGCAACAGGTACGGCGATCAATGCGGCAACTGCCATGAGACGTGCAACTTTCATTCTTCCTCCGAACGCTTTCTGAGCTTAAGGCTTGAAACTCGAAACTTGAAACTGCCGTTATGAGAACAGCGCCGCCATCCCCACGCCGATCAGCGTCCCGAACGCCCACCATCCGAACACCATGGCCGTGGTGGTGGAGCGCTTCAGCCCGCTGATGCAGGCAAAGCCGATGCCGGCCAGGATCAGCGTCCAAAAGGTGAAAATGTCGAACGCCGAGAGCAGCGCATAAAGCGGCGTCCCGACCTGCGCGAAGACGCCGGGATTCGTCGCGATCGGGTTCTGGAACGTGAAGCCTTCGATCCCTATCCCGAGGAACAGGAACACGATGGCAAGCAAGATCTTGACCAATCCCGGCAAGGCAGCGTACATGGTCACCGCCAGGCACTGGCCAAACTTCGCCTGCGCCGAGGCGCCAAAGTTCATGGTCGCCATCATGAGCAGCGCAATGATGGTCAGTACCACCAGCTGCACCAGCGGGAACAGGTACGAGATCCCCTTCGTCACCGTCATCCCGATGCGCAACTGCCGCTCGCGCTGTTCGGGCGGCGCCTTTTCCAGCCGCTCCATCTGCTTGGGGTTCATCTTCATCTGGTTCATCTGGATGTCGTCCCAGCCGACCTTCTGCGCGGCGGTCGTGACGAATCCAAACGACACCACGGCCATCAGCAGCCACGCCGCCCACCAGCTCGCGCTGCGGCGAATGTCGTTGAAGGTCTTGCTGGGCGCGACGAACACATTGATGATGCGCTGCGCCTGCGACAGTGGCGCCTCGCCGGGAACGGCTGTTGCCGTGGCCATGTCAGGTCTCCTGGTCTGCGGATGTCGGGGAAGTCGGCGGCGGCATTGTATCGCGAGTAGCGGCTAACCGAGCACGCCAATCGCCGCGTACGCCACCAGCAGCACGATAGTGCCGGCCGCCACTTGCTTGCGCCAGCGCGTCTCCAGCAGGTCGGCGAAGACGCCGGCGATGAACATGAACAGCATGGGAAGGGCTGGATTCCAAATTGTTGCTGACGGCGACCAGACGGACCACAAGTCGCGGTCCGCGAGCACGAATGCAAGCAGCAGGCCATAGGCCGCGAGCGCGAGCAGCGGAGCCGTGTTACCGAAGAAACGACTCCGACGCCGGCCGAGCCAAGCGGCTAGGGCGATCGCGGTCAGGGCCAGCAGCACTGGGTTCAGTTGTCCGAGATCGTCAGGGTGGCCGGAACTCGGCAGCCGATTGAATAGCGCGACGTGGGGACCCAACCGTTGCATCACGATGAACACGATTGCGCCTGAGGCGCAGCCAACAAGCCAAAGGCCAGCTGCCTCGAGCCGCCTTCGCGGCGCCAGGAACAACATGAACACCAGCGCCAACGGCACTGCCAACGCAACCGCCGGCAGCGAATACGAACCTACGCCGAGCGCCAGACCGATCATCACTGGACGGCGAAAGCGCTGGCCGGGCGAGAGGACACCCGGAACGGCGTACAACGTGTGCGCGGCAGCCATCGCTACAAAGATTGCCCCGAAGAACCCCCAGCTCGCCAGGCCCATCCGCGCCGAGCCGGCGCCCTGCTGGATCATGCGCGGGGAAAAGCAGTACAGCGCGAGTGCGATCAACGCGCACAATGGCCCGTAGAGTCGCCGTCCCACATACCAGATGGAAGCTCCCAGCAGAGTGCCGACCAGAAGGGCCCCGGCGCGCGGAACCAACGCCGACAAGCCGTCCGATTCCGAGGATGAATACCGCAGGATGGCCAGCAGGCACTGCGCTGCGAATGCCAGGAGCAGGAAGGCGGCGGCCAACCCCGGTTGTTTCACGCCTGAGTGCGCGGGTGCGGCGTCGGCAGTCTCAGCCATTCGCGGGCTCACGCAGGACATTGTGTCGAGAGCAGGGCTCCCCCTTCGCTGCGCTCCTCGGGATGCAGTTCCAAAGCACGAAGCCCAATTCCTCCGCGTCCTCCGTGTCCTCTGCGGCTGGAAGTTCCGCGGATTGTACTATTGAAGAGTTGGAGGCCCCATGCCCCTGGAAATGTCCCGCAAGTCGGTCCCGTACACCCCGGTCACGAGCAAGGTCAGCGAGATGGCAATCGCGCTCGTCTCCTCCACCGGCGTTTACCTCGAAGGCCAGCCGCCCTTCTCGTCCAACAGCGACGAGAGCTATCGCGTCATTCCCGGCGACGCCGACCCTTCCGCACTGCGCTTCCAGCACGGCCACTACGACGAGAGCGACGCCCGCCGCGATCCCAACAGCGTTTTCCCGCTGGCGCTGCTGCGCGAACTCGCCGCGCAGGGCATGATCGGCAAGGTGTCCAACAAGCACATCGGCTTCAAGGGTTTTTCCAGCGACCTCAAGGCGCAGTACGAAGTGCTGGCCCCGGCCATCGCGCACGAAATCGAGCGCTCGCAGGCAGACGCCGTCGTCCTCACCGGCGGTTGACCGGTCTGCCACCGCGTAATCGTTGCGGCGCAACGAGAGATCGAAGCAAAAGGAATCCCCACGGTCCTCATCACCGTCTCGCCGGAGGACTCACGCCCCATGCGTCCACCGCGCGCCATTTGTCCCGTCGGACACAAGATGGGACGCGTGCTCGGCCCGGCCGGGGACCACAAAACGCAACTGCGCGTGCTCAGCGAAGCGCTGCGCCAGTTCGAGCAGCTGCGCATGCCGGGTGAGATCGTGGAATTCCAGCCGTAGCAGTCAGCGCTCAGCCGTCAGCATTCAGCCCCTGAACGGCTTCAGCGAGGATGCGCGCCCTTAGCCGGGGAACGTGCAGGGGCTGAATGCTGAGTGCTGAATGCTGGGTGCTGCCTTAGAACAATCTCTCCTGCCGCCTCATCGTCCCAAACGTCCCGATGTTCGCCAGCGAGAGCGAGAAGCGGAACTGGTTTTCATTGCGCACCGCGCCCAGCGCCAGCCGCCGGTATTCGAACGTCGCGCCGATGCAGTCCCAGTTGTAGCTGAGCTGGCCGACCGAGTACTGCAGGAAGTTCAGGTTGGTGTCGGCGCCGATGTTGCCGGCGAAGTTGAAGCCGCGCTTGTTGGGATGTCCCCAGCCGGCCAGCACGCGGAACTGGTTGAACAGGTCTGGACCGGGAATGGGATTGGTGGTGAAGATTTCGCCGGGAACGTGGAAATAGGCGTGGCTGCCGCCCACGAAAAACTCTCCGAAGCGCCACGCGGCAATCGCCGTTGACGCGTTGATCCGCCCTTTCTTGAAGTCGTAGTCCAGGGTCCATTGCAGGTCGGTGCTGGCGCTGGGGTGGATGCGCAGCCGCGACGCCAGCGGCGAGGTGTGGCGCGGCTCGGTGAGGAAGGCGATGCCGCTGAATTCGGCCGTGGTGGTCAGCACGTTGCGCCGCCCATTGACCACCGCGCCGCCGAAATCGGGATCGAAGAACGCCTTCTGCGCCAGCTCCCAGGTCACGATCTCGCGCGCGCTGCCGGCTTCGTAACACGGATTCCCCGCGGGCAGGTTCTCGTGCGTGTGGGCGAACTCGGGCGCTTCGGAATTCTGCGCCATCGGATCGCGAACCGGCTGGGCCGGCCCGCCGGCGGAGCAGTCTCCCGGGTTTGGCCGGCGCGCGTAGATCCGGTTCACCAGCGCGTACTCCAGCTCGTTGGTGTTGCTCAATATGTCTTTGGCGTCGAAGCGGATGATGCTGCTGAAGTTGTCCACGCCGCTCGTTAGCCGGTAGTTCAGCCTGGGTTCCACCACATGCTTCCATTGGCGGCCAAAGATCTGCCGGTCGAAGACCCGCGAAATCGCCGGTGGACGCGCCTCCGCGCCGATCTCGACCGCGCGGCGGTTCGCGTCAATGGGAACCGGCGTGCCCAGCGACCCGTTCGGAACAACACGCTGCGTGTAGTAGGTCTCGTGCAGGACCAGCTCCGGCCTGAACGTCCAGCCCTTCAGGAACAGCGGGGCCGCAATCGAAGGCGTCAGGTCGAAGCGGCCGACCACCGGATCGGTCTCGAATCCCGGCTCGCGCCGCGAAACGCCTTCCGCCGCCGCGCCGTACGAGAACACGAAAGGCGTGCGCCGGATGCGCTTCTCCACGCTGCCCACTTCGAAGCTGGGGATGTGCAGGATGGAGACGTAGTCGCCCTTCGCGGTGCTCTCAAAGTTCTGGTAGCGGTTGCCGGACAGGTTGAAGAAGTATCCGTTCTGCGCCTTGCTGGCGAAGGCCAGCGAGCGGACTTCCGAGTTCACCGCCTGGGAAAAGGTTTCCGTAAATGCCTGGCGGAAGACGAACGAGCTGAGGTACTCGATGTCGGCCACCCCGCGTATGCCGAACGGGAACGTGGTTTCGCCGCTGCCGCGCACGTCTTCGCCGCCCTGGTCCATCTTGGTCGGTCCGAAGCCGCGGTCGAGCACGCCGAAGTAGCGGACCTCGAAATACGTCTTGTCGCTCGGCTTGCCGCGAAATTCGCCGTGCTGCGCCCAGCCGCGGTCGGAAAAGTATTCCGCGCCAATGGTCGTATCGAAGCTGCGATTGATCGCCCAGTAGAACGCGTCGCCCAGCACCGTGCCCTTGGTTGACGACTGTCCGACGGTCGGAATCAGGAACCCGCTCTGCCGTCCCAGCGCCTCGACCGGGTGCTGCACGTAGGGCAGGTAGAACAGCGGGATGCGTCCAAGGCGAAACGTGGTGTGGTAGATCTGCGCGTTGTCGCCCACCTCAACCACCACGCGCTGCGCGCGAAAGCTCCACGCCGGCATCTCCGGGTTGTCGCACGAAGTGACCCAGCCATCGTGGACCACGAAGTGGTCCGGTCCGGTCTTGTCCACGCGCGAGCCGGCAAAGATGAACGGCCGCGACGAGGTCAGCTGCAGCCGATTGCCGCGCAAGCGGATGCCGGTAGTGCCCAGCACGTCGTAGAACGTGCCGCTCTCGCTTTGCAGGTTGTAGTGGCCGCGCGAGGCGTGCACGTCTTCGTCGTGCGGCCCGCCCAACAGCCGCACGTGGCCGGTGGCGGTGGCCTCGCCCGTGGCCTCGTTGTAGGTGATCTCGTCGGCGCTGAACGTGAGGTTCTTGTAGGTGATGCGCACGTCGCCGCTCAGCGTGAAGGCGTCACCCTGCTTCTGCTGCGTCTTCGCCTCGATCTTCACTGGTTCGCCCGGTTGCGTGCTTGGCGCCGGCGCCAGCGCCGTGGCGGTGGTCTGCGCGGGCGAGGCCGTCTGCCCAGGCGTGGTGGTCTGCTCGGCGCGCAACTGGCTGGTTAATAGCGGCGCTGCCACAAGCCCATGACAAAGCAGCGCTGCCGTGGTAACCAGTATTTTGCGGAGCGTCATTGTCCGTTGACGGCCGTGTGTCTTCGCCTGCGCCGGATGGATGGCCTGTCGAAGGTAGCACGCGCTCTCGGGCGAGGTAAACGCCCGCGATGTCGGCCCCGTGAGTGCGGCTGCCTCTCATGAGGGAAGCCGCAGGCCGCTTGCTCTGGCGGTCCCACAACCGAACCATGGCGTGTCCTCTGTGCGGTGAGGTCTGCCACTGCTCGTTCATCTCGTCCGCGTCGTCGGGCGCGGCGCGAGGCGCGTCGAGCACCGTCCTGGTTGATCCGGAGCGATACGACTCCAGCGAAGAACAGTTCGCCGCCTCTCTTCCCGGCAGCACCGTGGGGGACGCCGGCGGACCGCCGCGCGGCAAGACGCTCAGCGGCATCGAGCGCATAGCGCAGGAGATGGACGACCCGAACTTCACCGGGCCCGATCCGTTCTATCGCAGCTGGCGTGAAGAGGTGACCTCGCGCGTGAACAACTACCGCGCCCGCCGCCGCCGTGGCTACGACCCCGAGTCCTCGCTCAGCTTCCCATTCGACACGCGGCCCGCGCCGCCGCCACCGGCGCCGCCCATCCGGCCGCGTCCGCGGGTGACGCGCCATCTCGACGTGATCGCGCCCGCACCGGAGACCAAGGTGATTACATTTCCGAAGCCCGAACCCAAACCCGACCCGCCCACCGACCTGCTGCCCTTCACCGCCGACGAACTGGCCGGCCCCGCGCCCGAAGTGCCGCGCATCCTCGACGCGCCCGAACTCGGCCCGCAAGTGGTTGTGCCGCAGTTGCCGGCGATTACGCTCGAGGCCGCGGAGGAATCCGCGAAAGACGATGACGTCACTCTCAATGCCGCCGCGCTGGTGAATCGCGCCTATGCGGCGGTGATCGACGCGGGCATCGTGATGATCGCGGCCGTAGTTTTCGCAGGGATCGTGGTGAAAATCACGGGCGGCGTTCCCGAGGCGCGCGTCACCATTCCCGCGGCGCTGGCCGTCACCACCATGCTCTGGGCGCTTTACCAGTACCTGTTCCTCGTGCACGCCGCTACCACGCCGGGACTCGACCTCGCCGGCCTCGAGCCATGCAACTTCGCGGGCCAGCCGCTGGACGCGTCCGCGCGCCGCTACCGCGCGCTGGCAATGATCATCGCTGCACTCCCCGCCGGCCTGGGCTTTGTGTGGGCCCTGCTCGACGAGGACACGCTCGGCTGGCACGACCGCATCAGCCGCAGCTACATGGTGCAGCGCTGATCTTGCGCCAACCATCGAGCCAAGCCGCAGCCGAACGCGAAGCGTCGGCGAGGCGAGTCGGACGACCCCCACTTAAACCGGGACCGCGGGGTCGGGTAAGAAAGGCTTCGACTTGACACGTGGCCTCGCTCCGGGTGGCCTCGAGATGGGCTGCATCTGGGTCTAAGCCGCGATTTTCTCCGGCCCGCGCTCCACGACGGCAGCGTCGGCTGCTGACCCCTCCAGCAGCGGCCACCCTTTGCGCAGCACGAACTCCAGCCATGCGCCCGCCGCCTGCGAAGTGAGCACCGCGGTCAGAACGAGCGTGGTGTAGAACGGGGCGTTGATGATGCCCGCGTCGTAGGCGACACTGGCCAGCACGATGCCCGGGCCGCCGCGAGCGTTCAGCGCCATGGAAAGGTTCACCGAGTCACGCCAGTTGAAGCCGGCAAAGCGCGCGCCCGCGCCGGCGGCAAGCAGCTTGACCGCGCAGGCCAGCGCCAGGAAAGCTGCCAGCATGCCGAACGAGAACCTCCTGCTCAGGTCGAGCTTGTAGCCCACCACCGCGAAGTAGACGGGAATGAAGACCGCAAAGGCCACCTTGTTGAGCGCGGCGATGGACTCGGCCAGCAGCTCGCGCTCGGCGACCACGGCGTATCCGGCGAGGAACGCGGCGAACACCAGGCTCACCTCGAGCGCCGCAGCAACGGCCGAATAGGCCAGCAGAATAACGATCAGATAGGCGACCGGCGCCGAGCCGATCAGCACGTTCCAGCGCGCCCGGGTCACGTGGCGCAGGATGCGCGGCAGCAGCCACAGGCCCACGGCGAAGTACGCCAGCGACGCGGCCACGTGCAGCGCGATCTTGCCCGGCGGCGCCGTACCCGCGGCCGCCAGCGCCGTCGCGACCGCGAGGACCGCCCATAACGCGATGTCTTCCAGCACGGCCACGCCCAGCACCAGCCGCGCGAAGCGCGTGTGCAGGATGCGCAGGTCGTGCAGGATCTTCGAGATCACCGGGATCGAGGTCACCGCCACCGCGATGCCCACCACCAGCAGCAGCGGCGTGCGCTCGCCGGCCGTGCCCATCAGGCGATCAAGCGGCATGAACGGCGCGGCGATCATGGCCAGCGCGAAGGGCAGCGCCGTGCCAACCGAGCCCAGCCACGCCACCTCGCGCCGGTCTTCGCGGTTGAACAGCCCGCGCGTCTCCGCGCCCGAAGCGAACATCAGCAGGATCAGCCCCAGGTTGTAGAGAAAGCCGAGGATCACGTCGTACTTGGCTGCTTCGGTCGAAACGCCCGCTGGCGGAATCAGCGTGTTGGCGATCGTGGGCGCGAAGTGTCCCAGCAGCGACGGCCCCAGCAGCACGCCGGCCAGGATTTCGCCGACCACGCGCGGCTGCCGCAGCCGCGTAAACACATGTCCCAGCACATGCGCGGTGGCGACCAGCAAGAATAGGAGAAGAGTGAAGGAGCCGAATTCAGCGGCAGTCATCGCAGATGGGCCCAGGCCCGGACAGCAAACGATTGGATGGCCTGTGCTGCTGCGGTGCTGCCCCTGAAATAGCGTTCACCGCCGAGATCGCGGGATCGCAGAGAATTCTTGATATTGGTTTCTCCGCGATTCCTGCGGTCACTGCGGCGAGAACGGTTTTGTTACCATCCAAGCGTGACCGCATCGTCCAACGTCCGCGTGCGCTTTGCGCCCTCGCCCACCGGGCATCTGCACGTGGGCAACGCGCGCACCGCGCTCTTCAACTGGCTGTTCGCGCGGCAATTGGGCGGAAAGTTCATCCTGCGCATCGAGGACACAGACATCGAGCGCAGCGATCCGGCCCACGAGATGCAGCTGATCGCCGACCTCAAGTGGCTCGGGCTCGATTGGGACGAGGGTCCCGACTTCGAGCATCGCGACAAATGGATTGGCGAGTACGGTCCTTACCGCCAGTCGGACCGCCTTGCCATTTATCGCGAGCACGCCGAGCGCCTGCTGGCCGAGGGCAAGGCGTATCTGTGCTTCTGCACTCCGGAGGAGCTGGAGCGCGAGCGCCAGCGCGCCCAGCAGGAGCATCGCCAGCCGATCTATTCGGGAAAATGCCGGGCGGTTTCGAAAGAAGAAGCCCAACGCCGCCGCGCCGCGGGCGAGCAGGCGGCCATCCGCCTGCGCATCCCCGAGCACCCGATTCGCTTCCACGACATCGTCCACGGCGACGTCGAGTTTTCCAGCGAGGTCGTCAGTGACCCGATCATCCTGCGCTCCTCGGGCATGCCGGTCTACAACTACGTGGTGGTGATCGACGACGCGCTCATGAAGATCACGCACGTCATCCGCGGCGACGACCACCTCTCCAACACGCCCAAGCAGGTCGCGCTCTATGAGGCCCTCGGCTGGCCCGCGCCGGAGTTCGCGCACCTTTCGACAATCCTCGGCAGCGACCGCGAGCGGCTGAGCAAGCGCCACGGCGCCACTTCCATCGCCAGCTTCCGCGAGATGGGCGTGCTCCCCGAGGCGCTGGCGAACTACCTCGTGCTCCTCGGCTGGGCCCCGCCGGGCGGCGACCGCGAAATCTTCTCGCGCGACGAACTCGTTCAAGAGTTCGACCTGAAGCGCGTCACGCCGTCGCCCGCCGTGTTCGACTTCGAGAAGCTCTACTGGCTCAACCGGCACTACATCAAGCAGAAGACGTCGGATGAGCTGCTCCGGCTTTCAATTCCATTCTTCGGCCGGGCTGGACTCTTGGGTGATGACCTGAAGCGTCTCTTCGACACCTATCCGAAAGATCGGCTGGTTCAAGTCAACGCAGGCGGTCCATGGCTCGAGCGCGTCATCGAACTCTTCGCGCCCTCCGTCGATCGCCTCGAGCAGCTCCCCCAGCGCGCCGCGCTCATCTTCAACTTCGATCCGCAGGCCGCGATCGCGAGTCCAGACAACGCCGAAGTCCTCGCCTGGCCAAACACCAGGGCGGTGCTCTCGCGCTTTGCTGCCAAGCTCTTCGGCGACGTGGCCGACGAGGGCGACCCGCCGCTCACAGTCGAGCAGTTCAAAAAGCTCGTCAACGACGTGAAGGCCGAAACCGGCGCCAAGGGCAAAGAGCTGTTCCATCCCATCCGCCTGGCGATCACCGGCTCGCACTCCGGGCCGGAGTTCGACAAGCTGGTCCCACTGATCGAAGAGGGCGCGCGGCTCCGATTGCCTCGCCCCATCAAGAGCGTCCGCCAGCGTGTGCGCGAGTTCCTGGCGGCGTGGAACGGGTAGGGAACTCACCCTCTCCGCCCGCCTTCAATTCTGCAATTCCGCAGTTCTGCAATTCGGCAACTGGAAGCAGGCATATAATCAAGCATGGCGAGCCTGCGCCGGCAGCCGCGAGCAATACCCACGGGTCGGGGGTCCCGCTGACCCGTGGCCACACTGCGCCAGCAAATCGAAACCAACATCCTCACCGTCACCAAGTTTCGCGACCTGCTGCGCGAGGTGGAAAAGGCCCGCCCCGGCGAAGACCTGACGCTCATCCGCAAGGCCTACGAGTACTCACAGCGCAACCACGCCGGGCAGACGCGCGCCACCGGCGAGCCCTACCTGGTGCATCCGCTCGAGGTCGCGCTCGTCCTCGCCGAAATCAAGATGGACCCGGTCGCCATCGCCGCCGGCCTCCTGCACGACTCGGTGGAAGACACGTCGGTCACCATCGAAGACATCGCGCGCGAATTCGGCGAGCAGGTGGCGCACATCGTCGAGGGCGTCACCAAGATCAGCAAGATCGAATTTGCCAGCCGCGAAGAGCGCCAGGCCGAGAACGTCCGCAAGATGGTGCTGGCCATGGTGGACGACATTCGCGTCGTGCTCATCAAGCTGGCCGACCGGCTGCACAACATGCGCACGCTGGCGGCGCTGCCGCGCGAGCGCCAGGAAGTGATCGCGCGCGAAACGCTCGACATCTACGCGCCCATCGCGCACCGCCTCGGCATGGGCAAGATCCGCGGCGAACTCGAAGACCTTGCCTTCCACTACGTTGATCCGATCGGCTACCAGCAGATCAAGGACGCGGTCGAAGCGCGGCGCAAGACCGGCGACGCTTTCCTTGCCCAGGTCGTGGGCGTCATCCAGCAGAAGCTGAAGGAAAACGGAATCAACGCGGAGGTGAGCAGCCGCATCAAGCGGCTTTACAGCATTTATCAGAAGCTCCAGCGGCAGCGCATCGCGGTCGACCAGGTTTACGACCTGCTCGCCATCCGCATCATCACCGGTTCGGTCAAAGACTGTTACGGCGCGCTCGGCGCCATTCACAACCTCTGGCGGCCGGTGCCGGGACGCATCAAGGACTTCATCGCCATGCCGCGGCCGAACTTCTATCAGTCGCTGCACACCACCGTGATCGCGGAAAACGGCGCGGCCTTCGAAGTCCAGATCCGCACCGAAGAGATGCACAAGATGGCGGAAGAGGGCATCGCCGCGCACTGGAAGTACAAGGATGGCCCGGTCTCGGCCAAGGACGAACAGCGCCTGGCTTGGTTGCGCCAGGTGGTGGAATGGCAGCGCGACCTGAGCGATCCCAACGAGTTCCTCTCCACGCTGAAGATCGACCTCTATCCGGAAGAGGTTTACACCTTCACCCCCAAGGGCAAGGTCGTGATTCTTCCGCGCGACGCCACGCCGGTGGACTTCGCTTACAGTATCCACACCGAAGTCGGAAACACCTGCGTGGGCGCGCGCGTGAACGGACGCATGACGCCGCTGCGCCACAAACTGCGCTCCGGCGACATCGTGGAGATCATCACCCAGGCCGGTCATCATCCCAGCCGTGACTGGCTCGGCTTCATCAAATCGTCGCGCGCGCGGCAGAAAATCAAGCATTGGCTCAACGTGCACGAGCGCGAGCGCGCCATCGAAATCGGGCGCAAGCTCATCGAAAAGGAAGCCCGCAAGTACCGCGTGGCGCTGAAGAGCGTTGAAGAGAAGGAATTCCAGCGCGTCGCCGCCGACTACGGCCTCGGCCGTCCCGACGACCTGCTGGCCGGCATCGGCTACGGCAAGTTTTCCGCGCGCCAGGTGCTCGGCCGCCTCGTCCCCATGCAGGAGCAGCCCGAGCAGCCCGATGTGGATGAAACCAGGGGCGGGCTCACCAGCGTCGTTCGGCGCGTCTTCGGAACCGACAGTGCGGCCATCAAAGTCAAGGGCCACGACGACCTGCTCGTCTACCGCGCGCGATGTTGCAACCCGATCCGCGGCGAGGAGATCGTCGGCTACGTCACCCGAGGCAAGGGCGTGGCCGTCCACGCCAAGACGTGCCCCAACGTGCAGAACCTGATGTACGAAGTGGAGCGCCGCATCCCGGTCGAATGGGGCAAAGACCAGCTCCGCAAGCAAGGCTACCCGGTGCGCCTCACGCTCTTCACCGACGACCGCGCCGGCATGCTCAAGCAGCTCACCGCCGTCATCAGCGATGGCGACACCAACATCCGCAACATCGAAGCCCGCACCGGCAACAGCCAGGCCACCATCGACGTGGTCATCGAGATTGAAGACCTCAAGCACCTGGAACGCATGGTCGCCGAGCTGCGCAAGATCCCCGGCGTGCACGACGTCCAGCGCGTGGCCAAGGGCTGAAACTTCCACCACAGGGACACAGGGGCGCAGAGAAGTCCAAAGCATCTGTTATTGTGCCGAAGGTTTTTCCGGTCCTCTGTGTCTGGGTGGTAGAGGTTCACTTCAGGAGGAAACGAATGCGTGATGTCATCTCCACTGCCGATTCGCCGGCGGCCATAGGGCCGTACTCGCAGGCCATCCGTGCCAACGGCTTCGTCTTCATCTCAGGACAGATTCCGCTCGACCCGGCGACGAAGGACCTGGTCGAAGGTGACATCCGCGCGCAGACCGAGCGCGTGCTCAAGAACCTGGGCGCCATCCTGGCCGCGGCAGGCTCGAGCCTGGAGAAGGTGGTGAAAACCACGGTGTTTCTTAAGAGTATGAATGACTTTGCGGCTATGAACGAGGTCTACGCCACGTATTTCAAAACCGCGCCCCCGGCACGCTCCACGGTGGAAGCGGCCGCGCTGCCGCGCGGCGTCGCCGTGGAGATCGACGTCATCGCGCTGGCGTAAAAGCGTTCACCGCGGAGGCGCGGAGAACGCTGAGAAATCCCCCTTCACGGAGAAAGAAGAAAAAGGAAGTTCCTCTGCGCCCTCTGCGTCTCTGCGGTGAAAAGGCTTCTAGGCTTTTACCACCTTGCCGCTGCGCAGGCAGCCGGTGCACACGCGGATGCGCTTGGCGGCGCCGTTGATGCGGGCGCGCACCGGGCGCAGGTTGATGTTCCAGCGCCGTTTGGTCACGTTGTGCGCGTGACTGATATTGTTCCCCGACTGCGGCTTCTTGCCGCAGACATCACAAACCTGTGCCATGACGGAAGACTCCAGAAAAGTTCAGAACTTGTGGGCCAAAAGATAGATTTTACAGCAGTTCCCGCGGATTCGCCACCCGGCGGGCCCTTCCAGGTTGTAGCGGCGGGCGCCCTCGCCCGCCGGCACGCCACGGACCGTGTGGACGCGGGCGGCCGCGCGCTCGGGGCTTGAAGGGGCGCGGCTTCCCGCCGCGACTGACAAAAGCCGCCAAGCATTCGCCGTTGGCCGCTGACGTATTCCTCGCCGCTGCGCCGTACGCGCTTCCAGGCGCAAAGACGTTGCTTGCTATAATCGCGCGCCTTCGATTCATTTTGGAAGGGATGCAATGAAAAGACTCCTCGCATTGATGTGTCTGCTGTTCTGCCCGCTCGCTGGACTTGCCCAAACCACTCCCACCCGCACCGTCGTCATTCCCGGCCGCATCCTCGACGTCAAGACCGGCCGCTACCTCACCGGCCAGGCCATCACCATCGAAGGCGAAAAGATCACCGCCATCGGCCCCGAAGCGGCCGTCGCGGCAGCCCAGGTCATCCGCTTGCCGAACCTCACCGTGCTGCCGGGTCTGATCGACGCGCACACGCACATCACCATGGACCCGTACCACTTCGGTTACGCGGAGCTTGGCGTCTCGACGCCGCGCGAGGCGCTGAACGGCGCCGTGAACGCCCGCACCACGCTGGAGGCCGGGTTCACCACCATCCGCAACGTTGGCGCCGGCGGCTATACCGACGTCGCCTTGCGTGACGTAATCAACGAAGGCTCGCTGCCCGGCCCGCGTATGCTGGTGAGCGGCCCGGCGATGAGCATCACCGGCGGACACTGCGACAACAACCTGCTGCCCTTCGAGTATCACCATGAGGCCGAGGGCGTGGCCAACGGCATCGAGTCGGTGCAGCACAAGGTGCGCGAAATCATCAAGTACGGCGCCGACGTGGTCAAGATCTGCGCCACCGGCGGCGTGCTCTCCAAGGGCGACGATCCGCGCGCCTCGCAGTACACCCTGGAAGAAATGAAGGCCATCGTGGCCGACGCGCACCGCCTCGGCCGCAAGGTCGCCGCCCACGCCCACGGCGGTGACGGCATCAAGCTCGCCGTCGAGGCCGGCGTGGATTCGATCGAGCATGGCTCCTACATCGACGACGAGGGCATCGCGCTCATGAAGCAGCGCGGCGCCTACCTGGTGCCGACGCTCTACCTTGGCGACTGGTTCCTGGAGAACGCGCAGCGCATCCACGCGCCTGAGTTCTACCTGAGCAAGGCCCGCGAGGTGATGCCCGCCGCCCGCCGCAACCTCGCAAAGGCGTTCGCCGCTGGCGTGAAGGTCGCATTCGGCACCGACGCCGCCGTCTATCCCCACGGCCTGAACGCGCGCGAGTTCGCCGTCATGGTCAAGCTCGGGATGTCGCCGCTCGCCGCCATCCAGTCGGCCACTATCAACGACGCCGACCTGCTCGGCTGGAGCGACCGCATCGGCAGCATCGAGCCCGGCAAGTTCGCCGATCTGATCGGCGTCTCGGGCGACCCGCTCCAGGACGTGACCGTGCTCGAGCACGTTCAGTTCGTGATGAAGGGCGGCAAGGTGGTGAAGCAGTAGCCACGAATCGGATGCTCCGATGGGAAAACACAAAGGCCGGCTTCGCAGCCGGCCTTCGTGCACCAGGGGGACGTTGCGGGCCCCGTTCGTCCCACTCTGCTCGAAGGGACGAACTCACGCCACGCAATGGCAACTACTTCTTGGGGGCGATGGAATCCTTCACGGCCTTGGCCAGGTAGAACTTCGCCGTGGTCTTGGCTGGAATCTTGATGGGTTCGCCCGTCTGCGGGTTGCGGCCCATGCGCGCCTTGCGGTTCACCTTCTTCAGCCGGCCCAGGCCGGGGAGAATGAAGACGCCGCCTTTCTTGGTCTCTTTCACAGCCGTGTCAACCAGCGTTTCCAGGAACGCTGCCGCGGTCTTGTTGCTGGTCTCGAGCTTGCCAGCCAGATGGCGGACCAGCTGTGTCTTTGTCATGCCTGCCATGAATCCTCCTTGAATTAACTCCGTTTGCTGGGCAAACGCGCGTATCTTACAACAGCATCAAGAACCTTAGAAGCGCCGGAACCGCATTTTTCGCGGCTTTTTCACACTTTCTTGTGCAAAACCCCAGAAAAATCGCCGCTTCTGGCGTCTAAGGACCGGGAGCTAGGGTGCTGGCCCCGCCGGCAGCTCCAGCTTGAAACTTGAAACCGGAAACTTGAAACTGGTTGGAATGCCTTGTCCCGTCTGCAACCTGCGCAAGGAGAAGCGCTTCTGCCCGGCGCTGCATGACCGCATCTGCGCCATCTGCTGCGGCCAGGAGCGCGAGGTCACGCTCGATTGCCCATCCGACTGTCCCTACCTGCGCCAGGCCCGCGAGCACGAGCGCCCGCGCACGCCGGAGGAGCTGATCGCCGCCGGCGCCGAGCTGTTCCCCGAAGTCGAAGTGGGACAGGGATTCGTCTACGAGCGCGAGCCGCTGATCGCCGGGCTGAGCTTCGCCCTGGCCAGGGCCGCACGCGCCGACCGCGAAGTCCGCGACCGCGACCTGATCGCCGCCCTCACCGAAAGCGCCAAGACATGGCAGCGCCGGGCGTCTTCAGGACTCGAATACCAGGCGGCAACCAACCCCGTGCAGCAGTCCATCTCGGCGGAGCTGGAGCGCATGGCCGCCGAGTACGCCGACGCCGAGCGCAAGCACATGGGCTACACCACGGTCCGCGACTCCCACGTCCTGCGCGCCCTGGTGTTCCTCCTACGTTTGGCGCACTCCCGCTCTTCAGGCCGCCCGCGCTCACGCGCCTTCGTTGAGTTCCTGTTGAATCAGTTCCCAGAGAAGAAGGAATCAGTCATCGCTTCGGCGAGCGAGGGGAGCAGGATCATCATTCCCTAAGACCGCGCCTTGACCGCGGGGCCCGCGGAGGGGACAGAAGCACGTCGCCAGCCGACGCCGGGATGGCAAGCTGGGCCGGGCTGCGCCGGCCCAGCGCTGCTTCATCGGCAAAGCGGACAGCCCGGCGGACAGCAGCCCGCCGTCTTGGCCAGCAACGGGGCGGCGCTAGCCGCCAGCGCGCCGAACAGCACCATCGCGAGCGTGATCAGTTTGCGCATGAACGATTTCTCCTTTCTTCGGGGAATGCGGCAGATCGCTGACCAGGAAACACCTGCCCTTCGCGCAGCAATCGCTCTGCGCGCAGTTCCGGCGCGAACCGGACCGCGCCACCGACATCACGCGCCGCCGCAGCCTTTGCAGCGCCCGGATTTGCCGTTCCAGTTCCTGGGTCTTCTCGCCCATCCAGAGGCACACCTCAGGACACGGGTCCTGACCTCGCCGTACCAGCGTCAGCACCCGTTTCATTTGCGCCAGTGAAAGGCCGACGCTCCTGGACTTGCCGATGAACTCCACGTAACGAAGCGCATCCGGCGAGAAAAGCCGGTGCCCGGTGTGGCTCCTCGCCGCGCGCGGCAGCAGGTCAAGACGCTCCCAGTAACGCAGCGCCCTGGCGGATGCGCCGGTGCGACGGGCCACCTCGGTGATCGTGAGTCCGCCGGTCATGAATCTGCCTGTCCGCAGGCTACGACCTGCCGCAGCGTAAGGCTGCAACACTCTTTTTTGGGCCGGCACACGTCCAGCCATCAATCCTCCCCACCCGGCCGGAGTTCGCTGACCGCAGGATAGGGGACCGCCGGCGCCCTCGACCGGCTCTGCGTCCTCTGCGGCCGGCCTAGAGCCTCCTTACCGTCCCCCCGCCCGCCCCCAGCGCGTCCCTCAGCTCACGCACCGTTTTTTTCAGCACCGGATGCCGCGCCTCGGGCGCAATCTCGGCCAGCGGCTCCAGCACGAACCGCCGCTGCGACATCGCCGGATGCGGCACCTTGATCCCGGGTATGTTTAGCACCGAGCGGCCGAAAAAGATGATGTCGATGTCAATCGTGCGCGGGCCCTTCACGCGCGCTGCGTTCTCCGGCGTGCGCTTCAGCGCCGCCGGCGGACGCCGCCGTCCCATCTCCTGCTCGATCCCCAGCAGCGCCGCCATCAATTGCTTCGGCATCTTCTCGGTCTCGAGCGCCACTGCGATGTTCAGGAAGTCGGGCTGCTGCGTGAACTCCACCGGGGCCGTCTCGTAGAACGACGAAACACCTTTCACGTCGCCCAGCGCGCGCAGCTTCTCAACCGCGTGTTCCAGGTTCGCGCGCCGGTCGCCCAGGTTGGAGCCGAGCGAAAGGTAAACCAGTTTCTTCATGCCGGGCGTTTCACGTTTCAAGTTTCATGTTTCACGAAGTTTCATGTTTCACGAGGCTTTGGTCGCGTTCGTGGAACGTGAAACGGGAAACGTGGAACCGGTTTTCTACCACTCCCCCGCCTTCGCCAGTTTCCTGATCTTGCGCTTCATCAGGTCGCGCTTCAGCGCGCTGATGTGCGCGATGTAAAGCCGGCCGTCGAGATGGTCGGTCTCGTGCAGAAAGGCGCGCGCCAGCAGGTCTTCGCCGGTGTGCTCGAAAAACTTTCCGTGCTCGTCCTGCGCCCGCACGGTCACGCGCCGTGGCCGCGTGACCATTTCGCGAAAGTCGGGCAGGCTCAGGCAGCCTTCATTCGACCGCTGCCGGCCCTCGGTGTGCACGATCACCGGATTCACCATGACCAGCTTTGCGCCGGGGTCTTCTTTGAATGTGACGTCCACCACCGCGACGCGCTTCGAGATGCCGATCTGCGGCGCCGCCAGCCCCACACCGTGCGCCGCGTACATGGACTCGAACATGTCGGCAACCAGCTTGCGCAGTTCCTCGTCGAAGTGCGTCACCGCGGCGGCGCGTTGCTCCAGGACCGGGTCGCCGTATTTGACGATGGGATAGATCATTGAACATCGGGCCATCGGGCCATCGGCTCATTGGGCCGGTTCGTGCAATGGCCCGATGACCCGATTCCCGATGATCAATATTTTCTTAACTGCTCCTTATACCCCTCAAAATTTCTCTTCGTCTCGTCGATGCTGTCGCCGCCGAACTTTTCCAGCGCGCAGCGCGCGAGCGTCAGCGCGACCATCGCTTCGGCGCCCACCCCCGCCGCCGGCACCACGCACACGTCCGAGCGCTCGTACGCCGCCTTCACCGGCTCGCGCGTGGCGAAATCCACCGACTCCAGAGGACGCCGCAGCGTCGAGATCGGCTTCAGGTAGCCGCGCACCACAACGTCTTCGCCGTTCGAGATGCCGCCCTCGATGCCGCCGGCTCGATTCGCCGCCCGCGTGAAGCCGGTAAAGCCGCCGCTCGACTTGTGGTATCCGATGCTGTCATGCACCGCCGAGCCCATCGAGCCGGCCGCCGTCACGCCCGCGCCGATCTCCACCGCCTTCACCGCCTGCAATGACATCACCGCGCCGGCCAGCAGCGCATCGAGCCGCTCGTCCCAGTTGGCATAGGTGCCCAGCCCCGGCGGCACCCCGTGCGCCACGACTTCGAAAACGCCGCCAACCGAATCGCCCGTCTTGAGCGCCGCGTCCACTTCCGCCTTCATGCGCTGTTCGGATTCGCGGTCGCCACAGTTCAGCAGGACCTCGTCGCGCTTGGCCAGCTCGCGCAGCGTGTCGAACGAAACCTCCTGCTGCGAGGTTGCCGCCCCACCCACGGCGACCACGTGGCTCAGGACTTCGATGCCGAGTTCGGCGAGGAACTGCTTGGCGATTGCGCCCGCCGCCACGCGCGCCGCGCTCTCGCGTGCCGACGCCCGCTCCAGCACGTACCGCGCCTCGGCAAAGTTGTACTTCAGCGCGCCGGCCAGGTCGGCGTGTCCGGGACGCGGCGACGCCACCTTCTTATGCTTCGCCTGGTCGCCCGGCCCCACCGGCAGCGACTCCTGCCAGTTTTTCCAGTCGCGGTTCTCCAGCAACAGCGCGATGGGCGAGCCGATCGTCTGCCCATGGCGCACGCCGGAGAGAATCCGCGCCCGGTCCTGCTCGATCTTCATTCGCCCGCCGCGGCCGTAGCCCTGCTGCCGCCGCCACAGCTCGCGGTCGATGACCGTCTGGTCCACCCGCAATCCGGCAGGCAAGCCTGACAGCCAGGCCACCAGCGCCTCGCCATGCGATTCCCCGGCGGTAACGAAACGTAACATCTGCTTTTATCGGAAGCGGCGCGCAACGCGCCCGCAAAACAGGTGATTGTATCTGAACCGCTTCCCGCCTCCGCCTTCCCCTTTCCGATCTCGCCCTTCTCCCCTTTCCGCTATAAGCGAACCTGGAAACGCCGAGCGCGGGGCCACCTGCCTGGTCTTAAGTTTTTGCATGTTTCATTTTGCGTCTTGCATTGATTTTTTCCGCTGCTCCGCGGTCGCCTTGTACCGGATCGCGCGTACATGTCCCCGAACGAATGAAGTACTAAGCCTTTCGGCTTAGTACCACACAGGTAAACATATCAACTCCGTTCTGGACTCGCCTGAGAAAAACTCGTAAAATGGCCAGTAATCCAGCCACTTCGCCGTTAACTGTGTAGTAATCTGCGCTCGGCACGTACGCAGATTTTCTGCACACCTCATATCAAACACCTGGGAGCCCGATGTCCCCCGCTTTGCCCCTGAAAGAAAGTGCGCGTCAACTCATCAGCGAGGTCGCACGCGCGCTGGAGCCGCGGTTCGGACAAATCACCGAGAGCTGGCGCGAGCAGGTGGTTCGCGAGTTCGGTTTCGACCCGCGCACGGTGGCGGCGCTCAAGCGCGTCACCATCGATACCGGCGCCTCGTACTTTCGCGCGGGCGATTTCGCCTCCTTCTTCGAGAACGTGCACTACTTCGGCACGCGCCTGTCAAAACTCGACGTCGACACCCGCGCCGTCGACCGCTGCCTGGAGATTTACCAGAACCTGTGCGAGCCCTGGCTGACCGAGTCCTTCGGCGAGCGCCGCGCCGATGCCGTCGGCGCGCTCGACATGCTTTCCTCGGCCACGTTCGTCGCCGTCTCCGGCGCCTACTTCGATTCCAAGTCCGCCGAGTCGGCCGCGCTGCTCGCCGTCCTCGAAGCCGAACTTTCCGCGTCCGATCTGAACACGCTGCTGCACGACACCCTGCTCTACACCGCGCGTACCTTCGATGCCGCGTTTGGCGTGCTGCTGCTGCTCGATGAGGAAGCCGCCGCGCTCACCATTTCCGGCGTGACCGGCACGGCCGTGGCCGAGATGGGCAACACGGTCCCGCTGTCCGATCCGCTGGCCGGACAGATCGCGCAGAGCCGCGAAGCGCAGATCGTGCTCGATACCACCGCCGACCAGCGCGTGACCACGCCCGCGCTCCGGCAGAAGCCGCACAGCCTCTGGGCGGTGCCGCTCAAGGACACGCGCGACCGGCTCGCCGGCGTCCTCCTGCTCGGCTTCGACAAGACCTATTACGAATGGCTGCCGCGCGAGCGCCAGCTCATGCAGGCCATGGGCGACCGCATTGCGCTCGCCATGGAGCGCGCCCGCATGACCGACGCGCTGCGCGAGCGCGAAGCGCTGATCGCGCGCCTTTCCGCGCACCTGTTGACCGCGCAGGAAGAGGAGCGCAAGCGCATCAGCCGCGAACTGCACGACGAAACCGGCCAGGCGCTCATGGTGATCCGGCTGTATCTCAGCATGCTCGACGGCATCGTCAAGCCGCAGCCGGCGCACAGCAAGATCCGTGAAACCGTCGACGTGGTGGACCGCACCATCGAGGGCATCCGCCGCATCATCGCCAAGCTCTCGCCGTTGCTGCTGGAGGAGCTCGGGCTCGTCGCCGCCATCCGCAAGGAAGCCAAGGAGCTCACCAAGAACACCGGCGTCCGCGCGCGCGTGGTGGTGGGCGACGAAATCGGCCGCCTTCCCGCGGGCATGGAAGCGGCCATTTACCGAATCGTGCAGGAAGCGCTGCACAACGTGGCCAAGCACGCCCAGGCCCGCACCGTCACCGTGCAGATGTGGCGTGAGAACAACGGCCTCCGGCTGCTGATTGACGACGACGGTATCGGCATGGCCGCGGCGTCACAAAAGAGCAGCTCTCGCGGCCACTCCTTCGGAGTGGCTGGTATCAAAGAAAGAGTCAACCTGATGGGAGGCGCGCTGCGCATCACCTCAGGCAAAGGCAAAGGTACAAGAATAGAAATCACACTCCCCACGGCGCAACCGCTCCGCGCGCTGAAGGCGGCTTCCCCGGCAGTTGCCGCGGCCGCATTGGCGCTGGGCGCGGGGGCGACGCAAGGTACAGCGAATGCCAAAAATTAAATGTCTTCTGGTGGATGATCACACATTGTTCCGGCAGGGCGTTCGTCGCCTGCTGGAAAGCGAAAGCGACTTTGAGGTGGTTGGCGAAGCGCCCGACGCGGGCGAAGCGGTGGAGAAGGCGCGCGATCTGCGCCCCGACATCGTGCTCATGGACATCGGCATGCCCGGCCTCTCGTCATTCGAAGCGGCGCGCCACATCCGCAAGAACCGGCCCGAAACCAAGGTCCTGTTCCTCACCATGTACGAAGACGAGGACTACCTCGTCCAGTGCCTCGAAGTCGGCGCCGCCGGCTACGTGCTCAAGGACACGCCCGCGCCGCAGTTGGTCACCGCCGTGCGCGACGTCTACCGCGGCGGCAAATACCTCAGCTCGCAGGTGCTCGGCAAACTTGTCGAAGACTTCCGCGCGCGCGTGCGCGATGCGCGCATGCGTCCGCGGATTTCGACCCTCACTCCCCGTGAGCGCGAAATCCTCAAGCTGCTCGCCGAAGGCAATTCGGTGAAGGAAATCGCCGTGCTGCTGGGCCTGAGCGTGAAGACCGTGGAAGCGCACAAGTTCAACCTGATGCGCAAGCTCGACATCCACAACAAGGCGCAGCTGGTGACTTACGCCATCCAGAAGAAGATCATCAAGATTCCCGTGAACCAGTAAGCGCGACCGTGCTCCACGTTCCGCGCCGCGTTCGTTGCGGCGCCAGCGTGGGGTTCGTCATTGCGCGGTGGAAGTCTGCTTTCGCGGCGCTGTAAGCTTTTCGCGCAGCTCCATGCTGCGCTCCAGCGCCTGCTGCGCTTCCAACTGCATTCCTTTTCCCTTGTAGGCCTGCGCGATGCCGAAGTGCGCGTCCGGATTCTCCGGCTGGAGCTGCGCCCATTCCTGGTAGGTGCGCAGCGCGTCGTCATATTTGCGCGCACCCAGATACGCGGCGCCAAGAAAGCTGTACGTAAGCGGGTAACTCCGATCCAGCGCCTGCGCGCGCTTGTAAGCTTCGATCGCTCCGTCGGTATCGCCCGTGCGGGCCAGCGCAACGCCGAGATTGATTTGCGCCGGCACAAAGTTGGGTGCGAGCGTGGCAACCCGGCGATACGCGTCCAGCGCCTCCGCGACTTTGTCCTGCGCCAGGTAGATTTCGCCCAGCGCGGTCCAGCCCTCCACGGAGCTGGCGTCAAGCTCGGTCCCGCGCTTCAGCGCGGCCAGCGCCGGTTCCGGCTGTGCGTTCATCGCATACGCGCGCCCCAACTTCACCCAGTACGCGGCGGTGTTGGGCCGCGCCTTCACCACTTCCCGCAGTTCGTCGATCGCCAGCGCGCGCTGGTTGCGCGACTCGGCCCGCAGCGCCCGGTCGAGATGAATGACGTATGCCTCAACCCGCCGCACCGTGAGGAACACCGCGACGAGCGCCACGCCGAGCAGCGCCATGTCGCGCCGCCGCGCTGAAGGACTGCCGCGCTCGGTGGCGCGGTTCATCAGCGCGCCAATCAGCGCGCCCGAGAGCAGGCCGCCAAGGTGCGCGGCATTGTCAACCCCGCCACGGACCGCGCCGAAGATCACGTTGAACAGCGTGAAGGCGGTCAGGCTGCTCAGCACCGGCTTCACCACTTCGTGCGGCAGCTCGAGCTTGCCGAACTTGAACGTTACCAGCAGCGCGCCGACCACGCCGAAGATCGCGCCCGAAGCGCCGGCGCTCGGCGTGAACGGATGCCACGCGGCGCTGGCCACGCTCCCGGCAGCGCCGGTGAACAGGTACAGGAACAGGTACGTCGCACGCCCGTAGATATGTTCCGCGAGCTGGCCGGCGTTCCACAGCGACCACATGTTCACCGCGATGTGGACAACGCCGATGTGCACGAAGACGCTGGCCAACAGCCGCCACCAATCGCGGTCCAGCGTCAGCGTGCCCAGGTTCGCGCCCCAGCGCAGCAGCTGCTGCGCGGTGGGCTGCGTCAGCGAGACGCCGCGCGCCATCATCAGCAGGAATACCAGCACGTTGATCGCGATCAGCGCCCTGGTGACGGGAAACGAAGCCGCGTGTGCCTGAGCTGTGGCCGGTTCACTGCACGCCGCGCAGATGTTGATGGGCGAGCCGGCGGCAAGCTCTCGCCCGCAGTTCAGGCAATTGGGCATAAAGCGCGGGACGCGCCGCGCACATGTCGATTGAACCAGAAAGCCGGTGGTGAATGCTACCGCTCAGTGCCGGCGTTTTCCGGCACGGCCAGTTCGGCGAGCGTGGCGAGGTCGCGAACTTCCAGGTCGAAGCGTGCGCTGGCAGGCGGCGCGCCGTCAGGCTGTCCCTTGCGGCGGTTCACCCACACGGTGGTGAAGCCCATCGCCTTCGCCGGCGCGTGATCGTGGTAGAGGCTGCGCGCCACGTGCAGGATTTCCTCCTTCGGCAGCGCGAGCCGCCGCAGCGCCAGCTCGAAGTTGTTGCGCGAGGGCTTGTAGCTTCCCGCCTGCTGCGCCGTGATCACGTCTTTGAACGGCACTTCCAGCAGGCGCGCCGAATGCGCGAACAGGTCATCGTCGATGTTCGAGATCACGGCCAGCGCGAAGCGCGCGTGCAGCCGGCGCAGCGCCGCGACCGTATCGGGAAACGGCTGCCAGCGCGCGATCGATTCCGCCAGCGACGCGCGCTCCGCCTCCGTCGGTGTAAAGCCGAGCCGCGCGCCGAAACCTGCGACGACGCCGCCCAGGATTTCGCGGTAGCGGCGATAGTTGCCGCGCTCGGCCTCGCTCTCCAGTTCGGCGTACAGCCGCAGGATTGCGGCGTCGTCGAGCTGCTTGCCGTGCGCGGCGAGAATGGGCCGCAGCGCGCCGAGAATGCCGCTCTCCCAGTCGATCAGCGTGCCGTAGCAGTCGAAGGTGAGGATGCGAAAACGGGAAAAGTTCACAGTTCTCAGTCTACAGTTCACGGTGAAACCCGTGAACCATGGGCCGTGAAACCGTGGACCGAGAACTGAGAACTACTTCTTGATCTCCACCGGCGCGCCCAGCTTGAAGCTGAGGGCCGACTCAGCGGGCAGCACGATGTCTTTGTTGTCGGTGAAGGCCGAGCCCGCCGTTCCGGCGCCCGCGCCCGCCACCGCGCCGATGGCCGCGCCCTTGCCGCCGCCGGCGAGTCCGCCAATCAGAGCGCCCAGGCCGGCGCCGCCGCCAATCAGCGTCGCCGTGCGCTTGCCCTTTCCTTTCATCGCGCGGGAAATCGTGCCCGCCTGGATGGGATATGTCGTGCCGTCCACCACGATGGACTTCATGGCGATCTGGAGCGAGGCCGCGCCCTTGAAGCGTCCGCGGGCCTTGGCGCTGACCACTTCGCCGTTCACCGTCGCATCTTTCGGGATCGCCACCTTGCCGTCAACTTCCACCGGCTGCTCGACGTTCGCGGTGAACGAGTCGCCGGCGTTGCTGGTCTTCGATCCCAGTGACTGGTTCAGGCGCACGGTGATCACCGTGCCCGCGGGAACGGTGAGCTTGCTGCTGGTGAGCCGTTCCAGAACTCCCGGCTTGCTGGCGCTGCTTCCGCCCGCGGCGCCCGCTGACGACGAGGACGCGCTCTGGTCTTCCGGGGCCTTGCTGCAAGCGACGCCAACGGCCAGCGCCAGCAGCGCGATGAACAGGACTGCGCGACGAGTCTGCATATCTTCCTCCCCCAAAATGAAGGCGAAGCAGCGTGACTTTGGGTTGTATCAGAAGCTCGCGATTCGGGCAATGTGATGGGGACATGAACCGGCGGGATCTCCGCACTGAGCGTTTTGGCGCTTGGCACTTGGCCGCCAACGGCAATGCCCAAGGGCCAGATGCTGAGTGCCAATTGCCGACCGCCGTCTTACACTGGCGCGATGCTCACCGGTTTCGCCACCTCGGACGGCACGGCGCGCTACGCGGCGCGATTTCCCCGGCTGCGCGACGCGGGCCACTTCCGCCGCGCGCAGCATGTTCCCGGCGCGGGCGAGTTGTGGCTGCCTTCCATCGGGCTCGGCACCTACCTTGGCGAGCCGACCGACGCGGCCGACGCGCAGTATGAAGCCGCTATCGCCGCCGCGCTCGCCGCCGGCGTCAACCTGCTTGATTCGGCCATCAACTACCGGCACCAGCGCTCGGAGCGCAACATCGGCGCGGTGCTGGCACGGCAGATCAAGTCCGGCGAACTGGGCCGCGATGAGGTCGTGGTCTGCACCAAAGCGGGCTTCCTCAACTTCGACGGCGCGATGCCTGCCGATCCACGCGGATACCTCCGGCGCGAGTACGTCGAGACGGGCGTGCTCGATCCCGGAGAACTCGCCGGCGGCATGCATTGCATGTCGCCCAGCTACATTGCGAACCAGTTGGAGCGCTCGCGGCACAACCTGGGACTGGAGACCATTGACGTTTTCTACGTCCACAATCCCGAGTCGCAGTTGGGAGAAGTGCCGCGCGAAGAGTTCTTCGATCGCCTGCGGCGCGCGTTCGTCTTCCTGGAAGGGGCCGTCGCCGAAGGAAAAATCCGCTGGTACGGCACGGCGACGTGGAACGCCTTCCGGGTGGCGCCGGAGGCCCGCGACTTCATCAACCTGGCCGACGTGCTGCGGGCGGCGCGCGCGGCCGGGGGCGACCGCCATCACTTCCGCTTCGTGCAGCTGCCCTTCAATCTCGGTCTGGCCGAGGCCTGGGGCCGCGCCAGCCACGACGCCGGCGATGGCGCTGTATCAGCCCTGGAATTCGCAAAGCGCGAGGGCATCGCGATTGTCGGCAGCGCGACGCTGATGCAGGGCAAACTGGCCGGCGGCCTGCCCGAATTCGTGCGCCGGAAACTGAAGACGAAGACCGATGCCGAAGCCGCCATACAGTTTTCCCGCTCGACCCCGGGCATGGCGACGGCGCTCATCGGCATGGGAACCCCGGCGCATGTGGCGTCAAACCTGGCCGTGGCCGGGATGCCGTTGGCCGCCGAGGCGGACTGGCGCAGCCTGTTCGATGGCCGCTGACCTATACCCCTCCCCCTCGTCGGTAATGGAATGTTTGGGTTAGCGGTGGGGATCCGTCGGTGGTCCGTTGATCTAAAGGACTTACACGTAAGATCCGTTGTCCAAAGGAGTTAGCCGCGCGGACTTGTCAAAGAACGAACCCAGCCTGTTGCAACCGCCCCAATGCAGTCAGTACCGGCATCGAGGGCAGACAACAGGCTGGGCTGCTTCAAGGGTAGCAGTTTGGGTGGGGAGAATGGGAAGGCTGGCGGAATCTTTCTTGCGCGTGTTTGGAATGAGTTGCGTGGAATTTCGAGTTTGGGGGGCTTGACAGATCTTCGTGCCGCCTCCTCTTTACGGTCCCTCTTTCACTGGCCTTGCAGCGCCTGAATGCCATGCCGACGGGCGAGTGCGCCCGTCGCTACACAATCGGGATTCCGCGGGCGAAGTGACAAATCTCGACCACACACCGCGGGAGCTGTGCTTATCGCGCGCCGATGGGTGTGGGCGGCTGCGGCTGGCCGAGGGCGGCGAGGCGCTGGTTGGCGACCTCGGCGGCCGGGCCTTTGGGCTCGTCCTTCTTGATGTCCTGGTAGATCTTCACCGCGTCCTGCGTCTGGCGCTTCTGCTCGTAGATGGCGCCGAGTTCCAGCTGGGCCGTGCTCTTGGCGACGGTCGAGGCGGGATGGTCGATGAGCTCTTTGTATTCCCTGATGGCGTCGCCGTCGCGCTGCATGCCGGCGTAGAGCGAGGCCAGCGCGTAGTGCGCCAGGGCGGCAATGTCGCGGTTGCCCGAGTTGGCGACCTCGCGAAGCTGCTTCTCCGCTTCCGCGTTCTTGCCCTGGTCCTTGAGCGTGACCCCGACGAAGTAGCGGGCCATGCGACCGGCGTCGGTCATGTGGTACTTGCCGGCGATGGCCTCGAATTCCTTCTGCGCGGCGGCGGAGCGCTCGGCGGCGCTCAAATAGCCGGGCTGCGACGGGTCAACGACGGGCTGGTCGGGCGTGCGCAGCGGCGCCGAGTAGGTGCGAAGGGCGTGGCTGAGCTCGCCGGCGGCGGCTTCCGAGCGCTGGTTGTGCCAGAACATGAGCCCGGCGGCGATGATGAGCGCGCCGGCCAAGACGGAGATGATCCACACCGCGCGATTGCGGTGTTCGCTGGCCCAGGTGAGCGTGCCGGCGGCAGTGCCGGCCACGGCATGGGCAAATCTGTCCTGCTTAAGTTGATGTCTGGCTTCAGCTCGCACGTGGGCTCTTCGGCTAGGAAATGGCTGGTAACAACAAGTAACCAGTTTAGCAACGGGCATTCGACAGCGTCAAACGGAGACGCAAAGGCCTTCACCGCCGAGACGCAGAGGACGCAGAGGGTTTCAGGTCCCTCGCTCCGCGCGGGATGACATCCTGAACTCTGCGTCTTCTGCGACCCGGGCTGAAGGTTTGTCACGGCGCGAAGATGAGCAGCACGTTGACGCTCCGGTCGGGATTGATCTGGGTGCTGGTTTTCAGGCGCATGCGGGAGAGGCTGACGGGAATCTTGGTAGAGTTTTCGCGCAGGAAGCGGAGCGAGTAAGTGGCATCGTAGGGATCGCCTTCGCGCATGCGCCAGGCGGCGAGGACGCGTCCGGCGGCGTCGCCATCGATGCCCGAAACCTCGATGCGTCCCATGTGGTACTGCTCGCCTTCGCTGACGCGGAAGTCGTAGGCGACGGTGCGTGTGGCGTCGTCGTAGCTGGGCACCGGCTCGATGGCGGCGCGCAGGTAGCCGCGGCTGCCGTAGAGTTCGGTCAGCTTCTCCAAGTCGGCGGAGAGCTGCACGGCGTCGGCGGTTTGTCCGCGCGCAAGGTGCAGCTTGCCGCTGAGTTCTGCAGCGGACAGCGCGGCGTTGCCCGACCAGCGCACGTCGCCGGCTTTGTATTCCAGGCCTTCCACGACGGGAACGGTCACGCTCACCGCGCCGTCGGCGAAGCGAGCTTGCGGCTCGCCGAACGTGGCGCGGAGATATCCGCGGCGCAGGTAAATGGGAACCAGATTGTTGGCGACGAAGCTCTCGACGACCGAGGCGTGATAGTTGCCGCCGACCAGGGGCTTGATCGCGTCCTGCAGCAGCGGTTCGGCGAAGGGAGAAGCGCCGGTGACGGCGATGTCGCGCACCGGGATGCTGGCGCCCTGCACGACGAAGACGACCGCATCGATGGGCGCGCCGAGTTTGCGCTGGTGCAGCAGGTAGTCCACCGAGGCTTCGATCTTGCGCTCGGCGAGCAACTGCCTGAGCGCGTCAGAGACGCGGGCGGTCATCTTGCCGGCGGTGGAGACGGCGCCGTCGAAGAACGGCACGCGTGTGCGCAGCTCGGCGAGCAGGTCGGCCGCGGGAAGCCACACGAAGTTGTCGAAGCGGCAGGGCAGGAACTCGGGACTGTCTTGCACCTCGAAGTCCACCGTCATGCCGCCCGGCCCGGTGCGGTACTGAAAGGTGACCTGCGCGAAGGCGCCGCTCTCGGCCATGCGGTTGGCCACCTCCTCCAGCATGGGCTCGGTGGTCGCGGCGCCCAGCTTGAGGCCGCTGGCGCGGATAATGTCGGCTTCCGGGTAGTGCTTCGAGCCCTTCACGTGAACGCCGACGAGGCGGTAGGCGGGCGCGGCGAGCGCATGCACAGCAAGAACAATGAACGCGCTGAGGATGAGTGGCCGGCGCATGCGGGGCGAGATTTTAGACGAGAGCAGCTGATGCCGGCTGAAGTGACGCGAGATGGCGCATGTGGAAGCGGGCGCGTCACGCGTTCGAACGAATACCTCAGCGGCTAAAGCCGAAGTTGGATCGGGCCCATACGGCGCGGGTGAAGCCGCGCCCCTCCGAGATTGTCCCGCGCCGACGGGCGAGGGCGCCCGTCGCTACATCGTGGAGGACCGCGCGTTGAAAGGGCGTACGAGCGCCACAGCCATCAGATGACCAAGCCGCAAAATCACCGAATGAGCGTCAGCCGCTGGCGCGCTCGAGCTGGCCTTTTTCCATTTTTTCCTGGCAGCCGATGCAGTAGCGGGTCCAGGGAACGGCTTCAAGGCGCTTGGGGTTGATCTCGTCGCCGCAGGAGATGCACTGGCCGAAAACGCCTTCGCGGATGCGGTCGAGCGCGCCCTCCACCATTTGCAGGAGCTGGCGCTCGTTGTTGCTCTGGTGGAAGAGGAACTCCTTGTTATAGGAGCTGGCGGCGCGGTCGGCGATGTCCTGCGCCGACTCCAGATCGGTGGCGCGGCCATCCTGCTCGGTGCGGGCCACGGTCTTGCGCAGATCGTGCTGCCGCGTTTCCAGCTTCTTCTTGAAGTACTCGACCTTCTTCTTGTCCATGGACTTCGCCTATCTGTCTGTCATCGGAGAAGCCCAGACAGGGCCAGCAAACTCTAAATCATAAGCACGCTTTCGAAAGAGCGTCAACAGGCGACGAACCAGTGCCGCACTCCCGGTGCAGGCGCTGAAAGCGCACCAAGCTTGGATGCGCGATGGGGAGGAAAAGCACTCAGCACTCAGCATTCAGCACTCAGCAGTCAGCTCTCGGCATGCAGCCCTTGGACGGTCCCGGCAAGCCAAGTGCGTCCTGGCTGAAGCCGCACGGGGCTGAATGCTAAGGCCGTGCGCTGAATGCTGCCGTCACGAAAAAAAACGGCCCCGGTTTTCACCGGGGCCGTCGAAAGAGGCAAGGGAGGGAGGGAATTCAGGGAAGGCGATGCAAGGCGTCGTTCCCCATGAGGGAACGCTCAGAATGGATACGTCGAAATCGAGGGAAGAGAAACGGAGTCACTTGTGGCCTCTTTTGGTGACGTGCTGAATTGCACTCGCCCAACCAAAAATCCCCAGGGCGATGCGCCGATTTCAGCCAACGACGAACCGCTTTTGCCCTCAAGCTGTTAACCGATGGTGAAAGGAGATTTCCACATCCGGGAACCGCCCGGGCAGCAGAGGGAGACCAGCCAGAGTGGAATCGGGATACCACTGCTAGGCAGAACGCTGCTTAGTTTGCACCTGGTCCTGCTCTTCGATGATCTTGAGCTTGTTCAGCAATGCTTTGTAGCTGATTTTCAGGATCTTGGCGGCCTGGCGGCGGTTCCAGCGCGTCTGGGCCAGGACGCGCTCAATGGCTTCGCGCTCGGCCTGCATGGCGGCGCGCTTGCCGATCTCGAGCAGCGACGGCATCTCGCCGTTGCCGTTGCCCACACTGGCGGGCGCCTGCTCGCCAGCGGGCCCCGCTGCCGGCGCGCGCGACGGCGTGCTGATGGACGACAGGATGGGCTTGTGGGTGGAGAGCTCGCGGATGATCTGCGCCTCGTTGCCCACGATCACGTAGCGCTTCACCAGGTTTTCCAGCTCGCGGATGTTGCCCGGCCAGGCGTACTCCATCATGCGGCCGACGGCGTAGTCGCCGAAGGGAGGCGGCTGCTTGCCATAGTACTCGCTGTACTTGCGCTGGAAGAAATCGAGCAGGATGGGAATCTCTTCGCGGCGCTCGCGCAGCGGCGGGATGTGAATGCTCACCACGTTCAGGCGATAGAACAGGTCTTCGCGGAACAGTCCGTCTTCCACGGCGCGCTCCAGCGGCTTGTTGGTGGCGGCCAGGACGCGAACATCCACCGAGATGTCGCGCTTTCCGCCCAGGCGTGCGAATTCGCCGTCCTGCAGGACGTGCAGGAGCTTGGCCTGGAGCGCCGGGTGCATCTCGCTGATTTCGTCGAGAAAGATGGTGCCGGCGTGGGCCTGGTCGAATTTGCCCAGCTTTTGCCGGCTGGCGCCGGTGAAGGCGCCGGGCTCGTATCCGAACAGCTCGCTCTCCAGCAGTTCGTGCGGGATGGCGGCGCAGTTCACCTTCACGAACGGCTTTTCGCGACGGGTGGACTGGGCGTAGATCATGCGCGCCACAACTTCCTTGCCCGTGCCGCTTTCGCCGCGGATGAGGACGGTGGCGGTGGTGTCGGCCACCTGCTCGATCGTCATCTTCACCTCTTCCATCTTCGGGCTGGTCCCGAACAGGAGGGTGAAGTCGCTCTGGCGGCGGACCTGCTCGCGCAACTGGTTCACTTCGCTGACCAGGCGCTGGCGGTCGAGCACCTTGGCGATGCGCACTTCGAGTTCTTTGGGCTCGAAGGGCTTGGAGATGTAGTCGTCGGCGCCGAGCTTGCTCGCCTTGAAGATGAGTTCGGGATCGTTCTGCCCGGAAAGCATGATGACGGCAACTTCCGGCTTGATCTGCTTGATGCGCTCCAGGGTCTCGATGCCGCTGAGCCCGGGCATGGCGACATCGAGCAGGACCAGCGCGGGATCGTAGACGCGGAACATGCGAAGCGCTTCTTCGCCGCTGGTGGCGCTGGAAACCTCGAAGTTGTGGCGCACCAGGTATGCGTCCAGGTATTTGGCCATCGAACCGTCGTCGTCAACGATGAGCACCCGCGTCTTGGGGTTCGACAGCATCCTGGAATCCCTCCTGGGCTCGAAAACAGCAGTGGTCTAGCAAAGCAGCATCGGCGTGCGAATGTTTAGAATCCGAATGTCCTTCTCGGGATGCCGCAGCGCATCCACAGGCCAGTTCCGCCGCAAACCTGCTTTGTTTCAATCCGTTACACGGCCCGACCAGCCTTGAACCTCAGCCACCGGGGCTGGTTTCCCCCCGCTTAGCTGGGCTTTGTGGTGGCACGCATTGTATCCGAATTCCAACTTGTGGAACACAGGTTCCGCAAGCCTTGGTGAAGTGTATCAAGCTGAGATTGCGTTGATGGCGGCGGCGGCCTGCTGGAGCGGCAAGGTGAAGCGGAAAGTGCTGCCGCGGCCCGGCTCGCTGGAGACGGTGATGCTGCCGCCATGCGCCTCAAGGATGCGCTTGGCGATGGCCAGTCCGAGGCCGGAGCCTTCGCGCTGGCGGCACTCGGCCTGGCGGCGGATCTGCGCGAACTCGTCGAAGATGAGCGCCTGGTCTTCCGGCGCGATGCCCACGCCGGTGTCCGCGACGGCGATCTCGATTTCGCCGGAAGAGGCGCGGTGGCGCAGGCTGACGGTTACTGATCCGCCGGCGGGCGTGAACTTCATGGCGTTGCCGATCAGGTTGGTCAGCACCTGCTGGAGGCGCTCCGGGTCGGCCTCCATGCGCGGCAGTCGCGAGGGCAGCTCGACGCGGAGCTTGAGCTTGCGCTCGCGCGCGTCGTGCTGGAACAGGGCCACCGCCGCGTTGACCACGTGCCGCAGGTCGGTGGGCACGAAGCTCATCTGCATTTTGCCGGACTCGATCTGGGTGATGTCGAGCATGGAGTTCACCAGGCGGATGAGGCGCTTGCAGGCGGAGGAGGAAGCGCGCAGGGTTTCCTGCTCCTCGCCGCTGAGGCGGTCCTGGAGCGATTCGGCGAGCATGCTGTTGTAGCCGAGAATGATGCTCAGCGGTGTGCGCAGCTCGTGGGTGGCGACGCTGAGGAACTGCGACTTCAGGCGATCGAGTTCACGCAGCTTCTGGTTGGCCTCGGCGAGGTCGTCGTTGTTGCGCTTGAGTTCGGCGATGAGCGCGGCATTTTCCAGCGCGAGCGCGGCCTGTCCGGCAAGCCCGCGCAGGAAGCGGCGCGAAGAGGCGTGAAATTCGTAGGTGCGCTCGCCGTCGTGCGCCCAGAGCACGCAGGCCAAGCGCCCCATGGAGAAGCCGGGAACGAGGGCGAACGAAGCGATGTCGTGCTGCGCCGCCCAGGCGGTGAGCGGCGGCGGCGCGCTGGCCGCGGTCAGAATCGGATCGAGCTGCAGGCGCTCGCGCACGATGGGGCCGCTGAGCGCCTCAGCCAGCGCCGCGATGGACGCGGGTCCGGCGGCCTCCGTGCTCGCGATGTTCGCAAGTGTGACGATGCCGGCGTGCTCGACGTGGAGCACGCGGCGGGCGGTCTCGCTCACTTCGGCGACGATCTGCTGCGCGTCGGTGGCGGTGGCCAGCGCATTGCCCACGCGATAGAGACTGTCGATTTCCGAAAGCCGCTTGCGCTCGAGCGAGCGCTTCACCGAAAGCTTGAGCTGCGGCACCTCGGTCGGCTTGAGCAGGTATTCGAAGGCGCCGAGCTGCACCGCTTCGATGGCCGAGTCCATGGAGGCGTAGCCGGTCATCATGATGGTCACGGTGGAGGGCGAGCAGTTGCGGACCTCGGCAAGGATCTGCAGGCCGTCAACACCGGGCATCTTCAAATCGGTGAGGACCAGGTCGTAGGTGTGGTCGCGCAGCGCCTGCAAGGCTTCGGCGCCGTCGCTGAACGCGTCCACGCTGTAACCCTCCTGCTGCAGGATGGCGGCGACGGTGATGAGCACGCTGTGTTCGTCATCGACGACTAGAATTTTCGCCTTGGGGGCTTCGGCGGCAGTGATGCGGGCCGGGGCGCTGCTGACTGGGGTCGCCATAAGGAGGTGCTGCTTGGGTTGGATGCAGGTTCGAGGAAAAACGTCTAAGGCGAGATGCGATCAGTGTGCGCCTTGTTGCGCCACCGGAGCGGGAAAAAAGGAAGGCGCGCGGCGGGGCGCGCCCGGTCCGTTTGAACCGGGGTAAAAGCCGGCGGCCTAGCTGATGATCCGCAGTTTGCCGGGCATGAAGTGATACGGCGGCCAGGGACCGGAGAGCATGAGTTCGCAGCCCTTGAGCTGGCGCATGGCGCTGTTGTAGCGATTCTGGTACTTCTCGATGCTCTGGTGGTCGATGAGGTGGGCGATGTCGATGAGCATGCCGCCGGAATCCACGCGCTTGCAGCTGACTTCTTCTTCCAGCGGATTAAACAGCTTGTGCACCTGGACGGAGAGCGTGCGCGCCTTGCTCTGGTGCTCGCGATCCCGCACCGCTTTTTCGCGCAGCTTGTTCAGGTAGGCGACGCTGCTGGTGGCCGGGATCGCGCTGTCGAACACGCGGCGCTCGAGCACGCCGTCGCGCACCAGGAGCTTGAGGTGCATCTCGGCCTTGCCGCGCAGGCGCGCCACGGTTTCGGTGAACGCCTTGCGGTTGGCGCGGACCGCCTTGCGCAGGGCTTCATCGGAATCGAAGATCGTGCCGAAGCGGAAGGGAAGCACGGTGGAGTTGCGGAAGCACTCGCTGACCACGCGGGCGTGGTCGAGGATGGCCTTCTGGTCGAGCGGCGTGCCGTTGTGCTCGCTCACGATCACGGAAAATTCGGCGGTGGGATAGCCGAAGACCGGCGCATCGCCGATGCCGCGCATTTTTTCAATAAGAAAAGGGCGGCGCGTCCGCCCGCCCTGAAAGGCTCCCTGCTCCGTAATGCAATATGCGTACCAAGCCATGTCCCGCCTCTTTCGCAAGCACCGGCGCTCGGCAAAGCCGCGCCAGGAAGTGGCACAAAACCGTCTTTGACAGTCGGACTCTAGGGCTGGGCTTGGTTGCGTCACACCGGCAACTTCGCCCGGTACAGCGATGAGGGCGAACGCGGCACAGCGCTCGCTCAGAAACATCCTACCTCTTACCTCCACGGCAGCGCAACTGTTCCTGTGCAATCGAGCCAGGCGCCGCCCGGAAAGCGCGCCAGGCCGCGGCACACAGCAATGCGCGCTGTGGAAATGTTCGGACCCGCGACCGGAAAACCGGGATTACTGACTCGTTAGCTCAGGCACGGTCTCGAACGCCGATCGAGCCTCCTGTGGAAATCTCGGCGCAGCCCAAGCGCTTGTGCTGGTTACGGGTTTTGACAGGGTGCGGCAGCGGGCGCGGACGCGCCCCTGTCGCTTGGGTTGGCGCATTCTGGCGTGGGCAGCGATACCGATTACGGAAAGGTAAATGCCTCCGCGCCCCCCTTGGTCACAGGCCGGGCGTTGGATAGGGCATGGGGATGCCGCGTTGCGGACCCTGGCTACCCAGTTGAGGCAATTCGTGCTCTGCAAAAACGTAGATTCCGGCCCTGGTGCTCTCCGGAATTCAGCGACGAGGCGGTTCTTTCCTTCAAAACGCAGGCACGGTAGCAGAATTCGCGGAACCCTGATGTGCTCTGCGCCTGGTGGAATTCGTCTTGCTTTGAGCAAGGGGAAACACGGCCTTGCCGAGGACTGCCGGGCCGTTGGTGTCCATGTCGGTACCGCAGCCCAGCTTCGAAGCATACCCACCGGAGCAGTTCGTGGTGGAGGTGTGTTCGGAGCTGCCCGAGGAGCTGACGCGGCAGCGCTGGCGCCATGTGAACGTGGTGTTGCGGCTGAGCATGCTGGCCGGCCTGGAAATGCAACTGGAAGCCACGCTGAACCTGCTCTGCGACTTTGCCTCCGAGATCGTGCCGCACGATGGCGCCCTCGTTTATTTCTGGAACGAAAATGAAGAGCAGGTGCAGGCGCGGGTGTCGCGCGGACTGGAGCGGCTGGTCCCGGAAAGCTTCTGCCGGGGCAACCTGCTGAATTACTGGGCGGCGCGCTATGCGCGTCCGCTGCTGATCAACCGCGGGCAGAATCCGCAGGCCGATGCGTGCCTTGACCTGCTGCGCTCGGCGTCGGCGCTGGTGCTGCCGCTGTTCGTGCAAAACCGGGTGGTCGGCACGGTGCAGCTCTTCTCGCGGCGTTGGAACGCCTTCTGCCAGGCCGACGCGCAACTGCTGTGGGTACTCGCGCTGGTGTCGGAGAGCCTGCTGACGCGGCAGTACGCCAACGAAGGCCTGATCCGCTACGCCTTCACCGACTTCCTCACCGGGCTGAAGACGCGCGGCTACTTCGAACAGCAGCTGGAGATGGAGATCAAGCGCTCGGAGCGCAAGAAGCAGCAGCTGGCGCTGCTGATGATCGACATTGATCACTTCAAGCCGCTGAACGACAACTACGGGCACCACATCGGCGACCAGGTCTTGCGCGACGTGGCGGCGCTGCTGGTGAAGGACATGCGCGAGGTGGACACGGTGGCGCGCTACGGCGGCGAGGAGTTCGTCATCGTGCTGCCGGAGACCGGCGGACAGGGCGCGCTGCTGGTGGCCGACCGCCTGCGCCGGTCGGTGGAGCAGGCCCGCTTCTTCGCCGGCGCGCCCAAGGCGGTGGAGCGGCTCACCATCAGCGTGGGCATCGCCGTGTTCGATTCCGACGCGCAGTTCAAGAGCGAGCTGATCCAGCGGGCCGATACCGCGCTGTACGCCGCCAAGGCCGAGGGCCGGAACCGCTCCAAGCTCTACAGCGACGTAGCGCGCCAGCGCCGGGAAGCCTCGTGAAGGTGAAGCACGGCCATCGCGCGATGCCGCACGCCGACCCGGCGCGCACGCCTGCAAGCCATGTGCGGCCCTGGCGGGTGTTGCACGCCTGCGGCCGGCTGGCCGACGTTGCCGCGCTGGTAGACGGCGAGAGCGCCGCCGGCATGTTTCCCCAGGTGGTGGCCGGATGGCGCGCCGGCGAGAGCGCGCATGCGTCGCCGGGGCTGATGACGGCGTGGCACGACGTGCGGCGCTGGCGCGCTCTGCTGGACGAAGCCGATCCGATGGGAGTGAGCGAGGTGCTGCACGCGCACTCTTTTTCCGCCGGCATGGCGGCGGTACGGCGAGTGCCGGTCGTGGTCTACGACATTTCCAGCTTCGTAGAAGACGTGGACAACGGCGCAGAGGCGCCGGGCGCATGGGTCTCACGCTCGTTCCAGGTGGCCGAGCAGTTCGTGATCAGCCGCGCCGGGGCGACGGTGGTGCGCGGACTGGCGGCGCGCGAGCGCGCCCTGGCGCGAGGAGCACAGCCGGAGCATCTTTTCGTGGCGCCGCAGCCGCTCAGCGCGCAGCAACTCCAGATCACGGCCGCGGGCTCGAACCCGAGCGATGGCGGCGATGGTGTTTGCTTCTATTGCGCGGGGGTACCGCTGCTGGCCGGCGGCCGGCTGACGCCGGAGTTGCTGTCGCTGCTGCGGGCGATGGCGGCGGTGGCTGCCGAAGTCGAAGGCGTGCGGCTCAGCCTGGAACTGGACGACGCCGCCAGCGAAGCACAGGTCCGCGGAGAGCTGGTGGAGTTGGGCGTAGGGCTGCCGGTGACGCTGGTGGCGGCGCCCATGCGCTCGGGGCGGTTGCAGGCTGCGGACGTAGTGCTGCTCCAGGATGCATGGGCCGGGTCTTTCGCGCTTGGACTGGAGGCGATGCTGCACGCGCGGGCGCTGCTGGCGGCCGATACGCCCGCGCATCGCGACCTGAGCCGGCAGGGGCGGGGCTGCGTCTGGTTCCGCCCGGGCGACCTGCGCGACCTGGCGTGCCGCGCCGCGTTCCTGGCGCGCAACCAGGATTTTCTGCGCAGCCTCGGAGCCGCCGGTTGCCGGCATGCGCTCGCCACGCGCTCGCCCGCGGCGGTCGCCGAAACCTACGATCCGATCTATCGCCACGCCGTGCAACGCCAGCGCAACCGGCCCGACGTGCCATGGACAGGGCTGCAACTGGCCCGAGCGTGTATCTAGCGGAGAGTGGAACGTGCATAGTGGTGAGTTGGCGCCCCGCGATCGCCGGCCTTTACCTCCTCCCGCATAGGTTGATCTTCCGCGGGCCTCAACTGTTCACTTTCCGCTATCCACCATTCACTGCAGTATGATTTCCGGATGATTTTCCGCGACCGCACCGACGCCGGACGTCAGCTGGCGGAAGCGCTGAAGCCGCTGACCGGCCGGCCGGATGTGCTGGTGCTGGCGCTGCCGCGCGGCGGCGTGCCGGTTGCTTACGCCGTGGCCGAGGCGCTGGGCGAGCCGCTCGACGTCTTCCTGGTGCGCAAGCTGGGAATGCCCGGCCAGCCGGAGCTGGCGATGGGAGCGGTCGCATCGAATGGTTCGCGCGTACTGAACCAGGACGTGCTGCGACAGTTCGACATTCCCGAAGCAGTGATCGAGGCAGTCACGCGCGATGAACTGCGCGAGCTGGAGCGCCGCGACGCGCTGTTTCGCGGCAACCGTCCCCATCTGGAGGTCGCCGGCAAGACCGTGGTGCTGGTGGACGACGGGCTGGCGACGGGGTCGACCATGCGGGCGGCGGCACGCGCCCTGCTGCAGCAGCATCCGGCGCGGCTCATCATCGCCGTGCCCGTGGCGGCGACACAGACGTGCGAGGAACTCCAGCGCGAGTTCCGCGACCTTGTCTGCCTCTACACTCCTGAGCCGTTTTATGCCGTCGGGCAGTGGTACCAGGACTTCAACCAGACCAGCGACGACGAAGTCCGCGAGCTGCTGGAGCGGGCTCGGCGGCCGGAGAAGATGGCATCGTAGGACCTGGCGATCGGGCCGTCTGGCGATCCGGCGGTCGCACCGGATCGTCCGACGACCAGGTGACCATCTCGCCAGATTCGCTTGACGTCAGCGGAACGCCTCGCCTTTAATGCCCTTTATTTCAGATCACCCAGCCATGGCACACCAGTCTCTCTCCCAGGAAGAGCAGCAGCGCCTGATTGCGGCCGCCGAAGCGGCCATGCAGCGGGCTTACGCGCCTTACTCCAAGTTTCGCGTGGGCGCCGCCGTGCTCACCACCAGCGGCAAGGTTTATGCCGGCTGCAACGTGGAAAACGCCTCCTACGGCCTGACCAATTGCGCCGAGCGCACCGCCATCTTCAGCGCGGTTGCCGCCGAGGGCGAAGACCTGAAAGTGCGCGCTGTGGCGGTGAGCAACGCGAACCGGGTGGCATGTTCGCCGTGCGGCGCCTGCCGGCAGGTGATCTTCGAGTTCGGGCCGGAGGCGACCGTCATCTTCCAGGGGACGAGGGGATACGTAACAAAGCAGGCGAGCGAATTGCTGCCCGCGGGATTCAGTTTGCTCTAGCACTCAGCACTCAGCAATCGGCATTCAGCCCCTGAGCGGTCCCGAACATGGCTGAATGGCCGAGTGCCCGCGGGCTGAATGCTGAGTGCGGAGTGCTGAACGCTATGAGAATCGTTGACCTCATCCGAAAAAAGCGCGACGGCGCCGAGCTGGAGCGCGGCGAGATCGAAGCCATCGTGGGCGGATACACGCGCGGCGACGTGGCCGATTACCAGATGTCGGCGTGGCTGATGGCGACGCTGCTGCGCGGTATGAGTGGCGGCGAGCTGGCGGCATTGACCGAGACCATGCTGCACTCGGGCGAGGTGCTGGATTTCTCGTCGCTGCCCGCGCCCAAGGTCGACAAGCACTCGACCGGCGGCGTGGGCGACAAGACGTCGCTGGTGCTGGCGCCGCTGGTGGCCGCCGGAGGCGTGTTCGTGCCGATGATCAGCGGCCGCGGCCTCGGCCACACCGGCGGCACGCTCGACAAGCTGGAGTCCATTCCGGGATTCAACGTCAACCTGACGCTCACCGAATTCCGCCGCATTCTTGAAACCACCGGCTGCGCCATGATCGGGCAAACGGCGGAGATCGCGCCGGCGGACAAGAAGATTTACGCGCTGCGCGATGTGACGGGCACGGTGGAGAGCCCGTACCTGATCTGCGCTTCGATCATGAGCAAGAAGATGGCCGAGGGGCTGGACGCGCTGGTGCTCGATGTGAAGACCGGCTCGGGCGCGTTCATGAAAAAAGAAGACGACGCCGTCTATCTGGCCCAGCTCATGGTGGAAACCGGACTGCGCATGGGCAAGAAGATGGTGGCGCTGATCACCGACATGGACCAGCCGCTGGGCAACCTGGTGGGAAATTCGCTCGAGGTCATCGAGTGCATTGACGTGCTCAAAGGAGAAGGCCCTCAGGACCTGCGCGATCTTTGCCTGGAGCTGGCGGCGTGGATGTTCTATCTGAGCGGGAAATCGAAGACGGTGGCGGACGGGCGCAAGCTGAGCGAGGATTTGATCGCGAACGGCGCCGCGATGAAGAAATTTCGCGAGATGGTCCGCGTGCAGGGCGGCGACGAGGGCGTGGTGGACGACGTCAAACGGCTGCCTGCCGCAAAAAGCAAGGTGGACGTCACCAGTCCGGCCGCCGGCTATGTCACGGCGATCATGAACGAGAAGCTGGGCACCGCCACCGTGGTGCTGGGCGGCGGGCGCGAGAAGAAGGAAGACCGGGTTGATCCGGCGGTGGGCCTTGTAGTCCACAACAAAATCGGGGACCGCGTATTTCAGGGTGAAGCTCTGGTCACGGTGCACTACAATGCCGACGCCCGGTTGCGGGAAGCCACACAACTGATCGCGTCGGCTTACAAGATTGAGCCGGAGCCGCCCGCGGGGGCGCGCCCGCTGGTGAAGCGCGTCATCGAGAGCGGCGGAGCGTAAGGTCCGGCTGCCGGGCGCGAAAAATTCGCGGAGGGCGCCCTCTTGCACAACCCACATTGCTCGGCTGTGCGGCGCGAGACGCTATGCATCTGACCGGGCTGCTCGGCATTTTCTTTATATTGGGCGCTGCCTACGCCTTCTCCTCCAACCGCAAGGCCGTGAACCTGCGCGTGATCGCGTGGGGCATTGGCCTGCAATTGCTGTTTGCCTGGATCGTGCTGCGCTTCAGCTTCGGGCAGCGCTTCATGCAGGCGGCGGGCGACAAGGTGAACCAGCTGCTCGGCTATGCCGACGTCGGCTCGGCGTTCGTCTTCGGCTCGCTGGCCAGCCCGGCCGGGCCGGCGGGGTTTGTGTTCGCCTTCAAGGTGCTGCCGACCATCATCTTTATCTCGGCGCTGTTCGCGATGCTCTACTTTCTGGGAATCATGCAGATCATCATCCGCGGCGCAGCTTGGGTGATGACGCGGCTGATGGGCGTAAGCGGCGCCGAGTCGCTGGACGTGGCCGCTTCGATCTTCATGGGACAGACGGAAGCGCCCCTGACGATCCGTCCCTTCATCAGCAAGCTGACCGAGTCGGAGCTGATGACGGTGATGACTGCCGGCATGGCGCACGTCTCCGGCGGCATCATGGCGGCGTACATCGCTCAGGGCGTCGAGGCCAAGCACCTGCTCGGCGCGGTCATCATGACGGCGCCCGGAACGCTGCTGATCGCCAAGACGCTCGCCCCCGAAACTGGAACACCGGTGAGCGGGCGCAACGTGCGCATCGCCGAAGTTGACGCCGATCGCGACCCGAATTTGCTTGGCGCGATCGCTCGCGGCACCATCGACGGGCTGAACCTTTCCATCAACGTGGCCGCCATGCTGATCGCCTTCCTGGCGCTGATCGCGCTGCTGAACGGGATCATGCTCGGCATTCACGGTCGCGTGCCGCTCTTCCCCGAAAGTTTGCAGCAGGTGCTGGGCTGGATCTTCGCGCCGGTGGCGTGGCTGATCGGAATTCCCTGGCACGACGCGGGGCGCATCGGCAGCATGCTGGGCATCCGCATGGCCGCCAACGAGCTGGTTGCGTTCCAGCAGCTCGGGCAGATCAAGGGCCAGCTCGATCCGCGCTCGTTCACCATCGCCACCTACGCGCTCTGCGGCTT
>Ga0070741_10000736_pt1 | contig 111055 bp, 94 predicted proteins | sample Coa_R1_4_FD_66440 | JGI IMG/M metagenome (GOLD analysis project Ga0070741, IMG submission 66440) | Surface soil microbial communities from Centralia Pennsylvania, which are recovering from an underground coalmine fire - Coalmine... | ecosystem: Environmental > Terrestrial > Soil > Unclassified...
CCGGAACATCTTGAAATTGGCGTTCAGTCCGCCCGGTTCGGGCGGTCAGGCGTTAACGTGGCCCGTTGGGGCGAGCGTAGCCTGAGAAGCTCCCCGGTTTACCGGGGAGAGTGATCACGTCTGGAAGATTCTGCTGTTTGCCTCACCCCCTGCTCCCTCTCCATAGGGTGGAGAGGGGGAGCGATTGGCGCTATGAGGGGATAGAGGCAGGGTCAAAGTCCTGCATATTCGGGCATGATACGCTCCTGCGAGACCACTTCTGGCCCGCAGGAGCACAATCTTCACACGGACTGAACACGGACTGAACTAGTAACGGTTGGCGAGCTACTTGAGCGACGCCGTTGCAAAGCGCAACAGTATAGCCGGGTCTGATTCGATGTTGAGCCGCTCGCTGGTGAAGTAGTAGTTGACGCGGCTTTCCAGGAACAGATTCGGAACCTGCGCTGCGACCTTTGCCTCGAAGTCCGAAAACGCCTTCCAGCGCGCGTCGCCAATCGGAATCAGGTTCGCCTTCTCGAACTCGGCGTCCAGGTCTTTATTGCAATACTTCGCCCAGTTATATGACCCGCCGCACTTGAGCAGCGGTTCCCAGTTGTCGGAAGGGTCCTGGTAATCCATGTACCACTCGGTCATGACCAGCCGCAGCGAATCCGGCTTGCTCACCAGCAGGTCAAGGAACTGGGCGTTATCGATGGACGTCAACTCCACCTTGATACCAATGGCGGCCAGATCGGCAATGACCGCCTGCGCGAGAGACATCGCCGTCGGGTCGGTGTTGGAGAGCATCGTCGTTGAGAAGCCATCGGGCAGGCCAGCTTTGGCAAGCAGCTTCTTCGCGCCTTCCGGGTCGTACTCATCAGGTTTCAAATTGGCGTTGTCGCCCGGTACGTTGGGCGGCAGGAAGCCGGCCAGCGGCACAGAACGCCCATTGGTGATCTTGGTCAGGCGGTTGCGATCAATCGCCATGCTCATCGCCTGGCGGACTTCGAGTTTATTGAACGGCTCGACGTTGTTGTTGATGATGACGTAATCGGTGTTGGGGAAGGCGTTCATACGCAGCAAACGCTTGGAGAGCGCGGCATCGCCGGCCAGGCGCGGGTAATCTGCATTCGGAACGAAGTCCAGCGAAATATCAGCCTCGCCGTTCTCGATCTTCAAAATGCCCACTGATGGTTCCACGCCAAGCTGTAGTTCAAAGCCGTCGAAGATGGGCTGACCCTTTTCGTAATAGTAGGGGTTACGTTTGCCCGTGATCTTGACGCCACTCTGCCAACTGTCCAGCACGAATGGGCCAGCGCCCAGCGGCTTGCGCCCGAATTCGTCGCCCGCTGCCTCAACCCCTTCTTTGGCGACGATGAAAGCCGGCGGCAAGGCAAAGCGCTGCATCATCGACCAGACAGGCTCGCTCATGGTGAACTCGATGGTGCGTTTATCGATGATCTTGATGCCGCTGACCTCTTTGGCTTTGCCGTTCTGGAAGTCTTCTGAACCAGCGATGGGCGCGAACATGAAGGCCGTCGGCGCAGCCGTCTTGGGGTTCAGCAAGCGCTCGAAGCTGTACTTCACGTCCTCGGTGGTAATGTCACGGCCATTGGAAAACTTGATGCCGTCGCGCAGGGTAAAGGTATACACCCTGCCGTCGTCGCTGATCTTCCAGGACTCGGCAAGCGCCGGGATGGGCGTGCCAGGGTCTTTGAGCTTGACCAGCCCGACGTAGAAGAGCGAGGCCGTCGGCCAGGTTTCCGTTTCGTAGGCGATATGCGGGTCGGAGGTGCGCATATCGGGGTTCAAAACGATATGTAATATCTTTTCGCTCTGTGCCTGGACTCTCAGGTCGGAAAAAGCAAGGGCCAATACCGCCAATAATAGTAAAGCTACCTGGAAGCGTCGCATGGCTTGCACTCCATATTGGGGCTAATAAGTTATCTATGGAACTTAAGGGCCGATCTCGAAACCGATTAAACTTTAACAGAGATACACAGGGGCGTCAAACGTCGAATACAGGGCTGAATCGTTCCAACGAACCTGCAACGCGATCTGCCTGTTGGCCTCACGCCCGCCTGGGTTGAAGGGCGGCCAGGGGGTGAGGTTCTTGAACGCGCTATCATGCCCTGGCCTGAAATACACCCGAGCACCGCTGGTATTTTGCCCTCTGTGCACAGATGTGTGATAATCTGAGCGCCCATTGCTTTACGAAATCACCCCATTTACCGCTGGCGCGTTTGAAAGTGTTAGGAGTTTAGGCAATGAATCCCTTACCCAGGCTCAGAGCATTTGTGGTTGTGATGATAGCCGTCAGTGCCTTGATGGCTGCCCCGGTCAGTTACGCGCAGGGGCAGCTAGAAGACCCCGGCCCCGGCAAGGGTGCGCCGATTGTACAGCCGAATTTCGGCAGCGACATCGTGACGCTGAACCCGATTCTGGTACAGGATGGCGCGTCGGGAGACGTGGTCGCGCATCTGTTCCCCGCTTTTGTCGGCGGCGATCCGGATACCGGTTTGCCGGTTCCGGGCGCTAGAGGGGCCATCGTAAAGGACTGGAAGGTGTCGCAGGATGGCCTGACCTACACCTTCACCCTGCGCACCGACTGGAAATGGAGCGATGGCACACCCATCACGTCAGCGGATGTCAAGTATGCCTATGACGCCGTTGCCAGCGGCAAGGTCGAGAGCAACCTGTCCGCGTTCATCGACAATATTGCCAGCGTTGAAGCGCCCGATGCCACCACCGTTGTCGTCAAATACAAGGCTCTGGACTGCGCAGCTATTCTCACCGCCGCCAATTTGCTGGTCGTTCCGTCGGAAAAGTACAAACAGGTCTATCCGAGTTTTGACCAGATGAAAGCCGACAACGACTACAACCTGAAGCCGACGGTCACGGCAGGCGACTTCAAGTTTGCGAACTTCCGCCCCGGTGAGCAGGTGACGCTCGAAGCCGATCAGAATTACCCGGACGCTCTGGCCGGGCACGTCATCCCGCAGGGCTGGATTTACAAGACAGTCGCCGACCAATCCCTGGGCGTGGATCAGTTCCTGGCAGGCAACGTCACGTATATCCCCAGTGTGCCTGAATCGCGTGTGGATGAACTGAAGGCGCTGGCTGACCAGGGCAAAGTCAAATATAACGAACTGCCCGCTTCGACCCGCCACATCCTCATGTTCAATACGGCTGACCCAAACAACCCGAAGGATGGCAAGGACAAAGATGGCAAGATACTTGACCAGGGCCATCATCCCATTTTTGGTGATGTGCGCGTCCGGCAGGCATTCGCCCTGAGCGTCGATCACGACGCGCTGAACAAGGGCGCGTTCAACGGGCGCGGTATCGCTATTGGCACGCCCGTGCTGCCTGATACCTGGGCCTACGACGCCGACGTCAAGCCCTGGCCCTACGACCCGGACCGGGCGGCCAAGCTGCTCGACGAGGCCGGTTTTGTCAAAGACCCCAGCAACCCGGATGGCCCGCGCATTGCCAATGACAAGGCACTGTACGCCAAGCCGGGCACGAAACTCGAATTCACGCTGACCGCCTTCCCCGGCAACCCGTCCGTCGATGCGGCCAACGTGCTGATGCAAGATCAGGTCAAACGGACTGGCTTCAAGATGAACATCGAGAGCATCGAGTTTCAGACCGCAGTGAAGAAAGTCCTGTCGCAGAAGTTCGATGCCGCCACGTTTTTCCTGGGCATGAGCCGCAACAACCCCGGCGATACCATGTTGAGCCAGAACGGGCTGAAGGGCGACCTGGTTGGCAACGGCCTGAATGCTGGCTCCTGGTACAACAAGGAATTTAACGATGTCCTGGAGAAATCCCAGAGCTTGCCCGGCTGCGACATGGCCGAGCGCAAGAAGCTGATAGACCGCGCTCAGGAGATTTTCCACGACGAAGTGCCCTGGTATCTGGTGAACTACTCAATGGTTCCCTTCGTGGCCCAGGCCAACCTGAAAAACTACGCGCCCAAGCGCTTCGGCGTGGAATGGAACCTGGATGCGTGGTTCTTGCCGGCGGCCAGGTAAGGCAAGTAAGGACTGAGTCTTAGCCCTGGGCTGAAGCCGCCGGGCTGAGACCACGAAGCCCCATTGGGACTGAAGGCCTTTAGCCCTGAAGGGGCTTCGTCCTTTCAGCCCGGCGCTAAAGCACCGGGCGCAGGTCGTTGGCCTCATACTCAGTCCTGATCCCTCCGTCCTTTTTAAGCGCCAGGAGCGCCTTGATTCGTGTCTCGGTACATTGCGCGTCGTCTGTTGCAGTCCATCCCCATCTTCTTCGGCATTACCATCATCTCCTACCTGCTGATGACCCTTTCCGGCAACCCCGTGCTGACGCTGGTGATGCAGCCCGAAATGACCCAGGAGCAAATCGCCCGGACTGCGGCGCGGCTCGGCGTCAACGATCCCTGGCCGATCCAGTACCTGCGCTGGCTGCTCGGCGACGACTGGATGCGCTGGGATGCTGATGGCGACGGCATCGCCGATCATGCGTTCCTGGTTCCACTCGACCCTATCGGAGATGGAAAGCCCGAACCCGGCACGCGGCGGGGCATTCTGCGCGGCGACTTTGGTGACTCATTCTCGCTGAAACGTCCGGTGCTTGATCTGCTGCTCGAACGCCTGCCCGCGACGCTGGAAATCAGCCTGACGTCCTTCGTTATCGGCACGATAGGGGGCATCCTGCTGGGCATTGTGGCCGCTGTCAAACGCGGCGGCCTGATTGACAACGCGCTGCGAATGCTTTCTGCGATCTTCAATGCCATCCCGATTTTCTGGTTGGGGCTGCTGTCCCTGCTGGTCTTTGCGGTTCAACTCCATGTGCTGCCACTGGGAGATCGTTGCAGCCTGACGATGGAAGAGACCTGTCCGCCTATTTACGAGCGGTTGCAATACATGGTATTGCCCGTTGCGATGGAAGCGGTTGGGCTGATAGCTGGTCTGACGCGCCTGATGCGGGCCTCAATGCTGGACGTCATCGGCGAAGACTACATCCGCACGGCCAGAGCAAAGGGCTTGCGCGAACGTGGAATCTGGCTGGTACACGCCGCCAGGAACGCCCTGATCCCTATCGCCACCGGGCTTGGCCCGGCCATCACCGGGCTGATCGGCGGCTCTGTGATCATCGAACAAATCTTTAATTATCCGGGGGTCGGCAGAACGCTGTTTCAAGCGGCGGTGGGGCGTGATTACCCCGTCGTGATGGCTTCGGTGATTTATGCGGCAGTTGCCACGATTCTGGGCTATTTGCTGTCCGATATTCTGTATACCATTATCGATCCCCGTATTCAGTTTTCATAGGGCAGCGAACGATGGTTGAATCTGCACGGGTGATCAAGTTGAGCGAGGCCGCGCCCATCCCCAGGGAGCGGTTCAGGGATACATTTTGGGGACGGGCGCTGGGGCACATCGCCAGAGATAGGCTGACTCTGGCCGCAATATGCCTCGTGGCTCTGATCACACTGTCGTCCATTTTTGCCCCCGTCATCACGACTTCGGTTTTGAAGGTTGATCCGGATCGCACCAATCCTGTAGAACGCCTCTTGCGACCCGGCGCACCCGGACACGTGCTCGGCACGGACGACCTGGGGCGAGACTATCTGGCCCGGCTGCTTTATGGCGGGCGAATCTCACTTGCCATCGGTTTTTTCGGTGCGACGATCACGCTCCTGATCGGGTTGAGCTTGGGGATGATTACGGGCTATTATGGGGGGCGGATTGACGACGTGATGAACTGGATCATCACCACGCTGGATTCGATACCGGGGCTGTATTTGCTGATCTTGCTGTCCGCGCTCTTCCGTCCCGGGCCGGAGGTATTGGTTTTTCTGCTGGCGCTCACTGGCTGGACTGGCGGCACGCGCCTGATTCGCGGACAGACGATTGGTCTGCGCCACCAGGATTATATTCTTGGGGCACAAGCCATCGGCGCTCCGGCATGGCGCATCATCTTTGTCCACATTTTCCCCAACCTGTTATCGATCACGCTGATTGCGCTGGCAAGCGGCATCGGCGGCTTAATCGTAGCCGAATCGACCCTGAGCTTTCTGGGGTTGGGCGTGCAGCCACCCGTACCAACCTGGGGCAATATGTTGAGCAACGCGGAACTGTTTTTCAGGAGCGGCCCCCACGTCGCCATTATTCCCGGCCTTGTGATCTTTATGACCGTGCTGAGTTTCTACATCATCGGCGATGGGCTGCGCGACGCCTTCGATCCGCGCATGACGAGCTGAGGGCGCGCCATTACCCTTCCTTGAGGGTCACAAACACGATTTGCCCGATGTCGCGCCGCCCCTCGGCAGGCTGCATGTCTGGCGTCAGTTGGCGCAGCAGTTTGAAGCCCGTCTTATTGAGCAGCGATAGCACGGCCTGAAGTGGATAGCCGCGCCAGGTGTGGGTTTCCTCGGCGCGCTGCCAGTGATCGGTGTAGCGCAGGATCGTGTACTGCGTGGTCAGTTGCAGAGTTTCGTAGTTAAAGATATTCCGGGCCAGGATCAGGATGTCATGGCCGTTGTCGTAGACAATTTGCTCGGCATGTTCGGCATCGGACAGCCCCTTGATCGTGCGCAGGTCAAACAAAAACAGCTTGCCGGGCTGCAACGCCGCGTTCGCCTGCCGGAAGACACTCTCCAGGTCGCGCAAGGTGGGGATGTAATTCAGCGCGCCGCCCACGCACGTCACCATCTCTGCCGAAACGGCTGGCTTGAAGGTGCGCATGTCGCCCACAATGAACTGCGCATCGACTCCGCTGGATTGGGCGCTTGCCGTGCCGTAACGCAGCATGGCCGCCGAGGTATCGATCCCTGTGGCGCGGAAGCCGTGTTCGCCAAACCAGCAGGCCAGGTCGCCCGTGCCGCAGCCCAGGTCAACCAGCGTGCGGCCCGTCCAGTCCATTTCAAAGGCCAGCCCCAGGAGGCGCGCCGCCAGATCGACGCTGTACGCGGCGAAGCCCGCCGCCTGGTACACGTCGGACAAGGCGGTGTACGGTTCGAGATGGTTGATGCTTGCCATAAAAAGCCTCGGATGAGTTGAAATAGCGACGATTATATATCCCTTATTGCAGCGGAGCCGAACTGTAGACTGCCGACAGGCTTTCGCTGAAAATGACCACGCTCTTATAATTGGCGATTTTGAGTTCCTTCGGGATCGTGAACTGCTGGTTGCCCTGGCTGCCTTTGAGCGCGCCCACCGGGAAGGCCGACACGCCCGGCACGTCCAGGTCTTCGCGCTTCTGAGGAGCCTGTGCCCCGCTCAGGTACACGCGCAGATCGGGGCCATTGGTCACGCTGAAATCGTCAAAACGCAGCAGCAGGCTGCCATCTGCCGAGCGGTACAGGGTGGCGTGCCCTTTGGCGAGGTGAACCGCGTCAAGCTCGATGAAGTCGCCGGACTTGATGGCCTGCGCGTCCGGCAAGACAGGCGTCGGCTGCTCGTTGGTGGGCGCGGGAACAACCGTCAGCATGGCAAAGTAGGCGGTGGCGGCGGCTTCCCGGTTGGCTTTGCTCATGTTGGCGAAGACTTCCTGCTGCGCGGATGTCAGCCCGGAAAAAGCTCCCGACGAGGCCCGGCCAATCAGGAATCGGCGCCATGTCGGGAAGGTGAACAGCAGCGCCACGACGATAGCGCCCAGGCCCAGCAGTGTCCAGCGTGGGCGATACCTCATCCAAACCTCTCTCGATGGCGGACGGCAAAGATGATCATCCCGGACACTCAGGGTTTGGGGGTTGGGGTGGCGGTCAGATCGCTGATCGAGAATGTATACAACATCGCACCCGAAGCCACGTACACGCGCTCGCGCTCGACGTACAGGCCCGAAAGGCCGCGAAAGGCGCTGTCGTCCGCAGCGCGGTAGCGATGCTGGAACGTCCCGCCCAGGGTGATCTCGAATATGGACATGTCCACCGGATCGCTGATGTAGATGGCGGGCAGCGAGGCGTTGTTGTCCAGGAACATGGCGTTGGCGCTCTTGGGGCCACCGTCCGGCATTCCACTGTACTCAAAGCGCTGTTCCGTGCCCGCGTTGAATTTCTTGAGGGTGCCGTTGGAAAACAGCACGAACACGTTGCCGTTGGAGTCGATGGCAAGATCGACGGCGGTTTTCAGGTCGGGACGGTATTCCGTGTCGAAGTATTCTTCGGGCGGGGTTGGGTAGGCATCCCCTTCCGGGATGTAGCGCCATATCTGGTTCGCATCGGGATCGAGGACGTACAGCCGTCGGTTCCAGGTGGTCATGGCGTTCGGCCTGCCCCATCGATCTGCGCCAGGGAGCGGCTGCGAGGTTGCCGGGGCAAAGGTGGGCGAGTACGTGACCAGCAGGCCCTGGCTATCCAGGGCCGCCAGGACATTGGCCCGCTGCACACCGCCCTCGGCCATCCAGGTCATTGCCAGCAGCTTGCGGACAGAGCGCGTCCCAACCGCCTGTCCCTGCTGCACAACGGGCTGCGTGGCCCGCGTCGCAATCGAGTTCGAGTTCTGATTGAGCGTATCGCGGTAGATGGCGCTGTTGTTCACGTCCATCGTGTACATATCGACGCCGCCGCGAATGATCGGCCCCATCAGCTTCGTACCCTCGTTGAAACTGCGCAGCGGCGTCACCGTGCGGCGGGTGACTCTGGCATACGTATCCAGGACAAACTGCGCCCGCGCCCGGATTCGCGCCAGGGTCGGGTCGCCCGTGCGCCCGCTGTTGGTTTCGACGGTATCCACCCGCTGGAGGACACCCAGCCAGGCCGTCTTGGCCCGGTCAACGTCGGTGAGCGGGATGGTGGCCGCCTGGTCGGCGGCAATCTCCACCTCGTGCACGGTTTGCTCGAACTGGGTCACGTCCACCTGGGACAGACGCAGCGCCACAACAATGAAGACCACCACCACCGGAACCAGGATCGCCAGCGCAGCCGCCATCATAGCCGGGATGCGCGGTGTGTTTTCTTCCGGTTCCGGCAGCAGCCGATCCAGGACGGCGCTCAGGCCACCGGCAATGACGCTCAGAAAAGAAAACAGTCCCCCGGCGGCGCGTCGCCCGGCGCGGTTGGCAGTGCGCCCGGTCTCCGCCACGATCTCGCTCACCGGCGGCAGCGGTTCAGCCGTCGCCATCCCTGCCGTACTGCTTCCAGCGATAGCAGGCGCGACGTTCGCCACGTTGCCGACGACTCTGGCCCGTTCCGGCGGCGCTTTGTCCGCCTGCATGAGGGGGCTGGCAGAGGGCACGGCGGGCGCGCGGGATGATCGGGTGATCTTCGCGCCCGGCTCTGGCTTCACTACGGCGGGGTCAGGTGTATCGATGGACACAAATTCGATCACCATCGCCTGAAGTTTGCTGCCACCCAACGTCTTCAACGGCTCCATCACGGCCTGAACGCCGCTTGCCCCAAGCGCCGCCCGCAGTTGGCCGCGATCCGCCTTCGCCAGCCCGGCATCGGACAGGACCATAACGTGGCCCGGCGCAACGTCGTAGTGAGCCAGCTTGATGTCGGGAACCGGGCTGTAGCCCAGCGGCAGGCTGTTCAGGGCGTACTCGTCGCGCAGATCGTCCGGGAAGGTCAGGAAGCCTTCGCCCTGCCGGAACAGGCACAGGCACGACCCGGCGCGGGCCACGTAAGCCTCGCGGCCCCGGAACACCAGGCAAATCATGTTCGCCTCATAGCGCTGCCCGGCGGCCTGGTTGTGTTCGATCAGGTGGCTGTTGACGGCGGCTACGGCTTCGCGCAGCCCGCTGGTGACGCCACCGCTGCTGCGAAAATACCAATCAGCCGCCAGTCTGGCAAGTTGCTCGTACAAGGAAGCCTGGCCCTGGTTCATGCCCGCAGGCGTCACCAGCGTAAAAAAGGTGTCCTGCTCGCGGCCTCGCTGTGGCTTTTTGGGAGGAAGCTGGACAAGCGCGCCAGGCGGCTGTGTACTGACGGCACGGCCACCGACCACAAAGACGTGTCCAACCAGGGCTTCGAGTTCGTCTATCATCCGGCCTACCCATTTGCCTGTGCTGTGCATTGTACCTGATTCGGCCCGGAGTGACCAGCGAGCAGGAACGTTTATCACAGGCTGCGGATGGTCGGTTCCCCCTCTCTGCAAAGCGGAGAGGGGGCAGGGGGTGAGGTCAACCGCCTTACGAAACGACGGGTAACGCGGACAGTCGTCCGCTACTGAGCCGCACGAAGCCAGACGACACCCAACCCACGGTACCGTTGAAATCGACCTTCAGGAAGGTGCGCGCCGCGTTGCGTCCCAGGACGGGCACTGTCGTGCCGAACGGGATGGACGTGATGATCTCAGCACGGCTGTTCGGTTCTTTGCGGAGCCGCAGCCCATCGACCAGAATGCGCCCGGTGACGCCTGTTGGCGCACTCGGCGCGATGTTCGCGGGAGTAGTGACGGTCAGGCTGCTCCCGTCGATCCGGGTGGGCTGCACCGGTACACCCGGCAGATAGGTATTGATGGCCGCTGCCGGAATCCACACCAGGTCATTACCGCCGATGAAGATGGCAACCCATGTCCCGTCGGCATTGCGATAGATAACCTGGTGCTCTGCCCCTGGCTTGGCCGTCAGGTTCAACTGGCCGCTGTTAGGAGCCTGGAACAGTGCGGTTACACCCGTGATCGTACCCATAATGTTCTTGGGCGGCGCGAAGAGGCCGTGACGATTGGCATTGTTCGAGGGGGGCAGGCACGGCGCGTCGTAGGTAGCACTGGCGAGTTCAGCGCCCAGGGTGTTCTTGTTGTCGAGTTCGAGGACCCGAATTTTGATGGGGTTTTGCGTCGGCGCGCCGTCGGCCACGCCATCGGCATCGTAGGACAGGTTGACCACCAGCGACCCGGCGGTGGTATTCACCTGGCGCGTGGCGTATTCATCATACAGTTTCTTGCCGGTGGCGTCCGTCACCGAATACCAGAACCGATCCTGGCCGCCGCCGTCGTCGGTAGTACCGGAGACGGCCACGTCTACCGAGAAGTTGCCGCACCCCGCGTAGAATTGTCCAATCGCTGCGGTGGCCGCGTGCGCAGGGCGCACAGCAGGGAGAAACACGGCAGTCAGCACCAGAGCGACAACACCTCTGAGCAAAGCACGTTTTGTCACAATCGACCTCCTGTAAACACTTCCAACTATTTGCTTGACCGCCAGGATTCACCAAAGGTAACGCCGGGCCTTATCACAGGGTGGTAGCGGGCTTGTACGGCCTGATCAGTTCCTCAATTTCCTGAAACACCTGCTTGCGGTCAGCGTCGCCCAGGTTGGCGTCGGTCAGCTTCCGCGTAAGGTAATCATACTGCGCCTTGACGTGCGGTGGCAGGTGATCCAGCCAGGCAAACTCCGCTCTGGCGCTTGCCGCGTAAGATTTGCCCTGCTCCATGTAGCCTTTCAGTTCGTCCTGCCCCAACAGCGTAATATCTTTGCCTTCACGGAAGATCAGGTACGCGCCCCAACCAATCGATTCGGTCACGCCGAATGTCAACACGGCATTGCTGACCGTTCCGACGCCCGGAATGAGACTGAAGGCGGTCTTCAGCAGGCTTGCGCCGAGTGTCATCCCCAGGATTTGCCCGGCCAGCCCCAGCACCGCGCCCGTCTGGAAACTGTAGTGATACAGGTCGCCCACTGCGATCACCATCGCCGCCGTGATGCCCGTCAGCACCACGTTGCCCACTGCCATCGGCCCGATGATCGGCAGATTGGCGGCTGCGCCTGCAACGATGGCGGCTGCCGTCGAACTGGTGTGGATAATAAGGTGCGCCGAAAGTAGCTTGTCCTCGTCCGGATTCATGGTTCAAACCCTCAATGTCATTCAGCAGCCAGAGATTATGCGAGATGAGGACGAGTCTCGCAACTGTCGTGCACGCTGGCTCACTCTCCAGCCCTCTCAACCAGAACCGGGGATTACCGAATCGACTCAGACGTGTCTGGTTCCCCTTCTTTGCTTACTTCACACTCCGACACTCGACGTTGACCTCACCCGCTGCCCCTTCTCCAACTGGCGAGGGGGCAGCGGTGGGCCAGAACTCCTCTCTCTACGCTCTGGAGAGGGGTTGGGGGGTGAGGCATAAGCTACCTGATTAAGGGTTATATATCCGGCGTCGTACCCCGGTAGGAGTCTGCCCCCGGCCCCGGAAAGGCAGGATCAGGAGCAGCCCGGCGATAAACCCGCCGATGTGTGCCCAGAATCCGATATTGCTCTGCGCTGCCCCCGGCGTTAATGCGGTGATCCCCGCGAAAAACTGTTCCAGGAACCAGACACCAAGCAGCACAAAGGCGGACACCCGGCCCGTTCCCACCGGCGTCAGGACGGTGACAGCGCGCGATGGGTACATCACAATGTACGCGCCCAGTACGCCTGCAATCGCGCCACTGGCCCCGATGCCCGGTTCGTTGGCCGCGCCGAACATTCTGGCGAGGACAAAAGTCTGCACCAAGCCGGCCACAATGCCGCAGACGAGATAGAACAGCAGAAATAAGGGCGATCCCAGTGTGCTCTCAATGTCATCCCCGAATACGTAAAGAAATAGCATGTTGCCGATGATGTGCAGCCACCCCGCGTGCAAGAACTGGGACGTCACCAGAGTCAGCAGGGCGTGCAGTGAACCGGCTGCTGCCGGATGCGTCACTGCATTGCTGATATCGCGCGGGACTGCGCCCCATACCTGAAAGAAGTGTTCGAGTTGCGGCGCTGAGAGTGAGATTTCGTACAGAAAGACCAGAACATTGACGGCAATCAGGGCATAGGTCATGATGGGAAAGCGGCGGTTAGGTGCATCACTGTCGCCTATCGGAAACATGATCGCCTCCTTGAGCACTGCCTGCTTTGCGCGGTGCAGTATATGACGGTGCAATGTGCACGCAATGACCGCGCATGGCCGAACGGCACTCAGCAGTTCCCCTCAACGAGACCGCATCCAACTGAGCGACAGATGAACTCAGCCTGAAAAATTGGTGCGAATTCCGGCCAATCGAGGGTGGATCGCCTCAAACAGCGGGTGCGTTCTCCGGCGCGAACGGCGATCCACGACGGCCTTTTACGTTGCCCGCGAGCTGGCACGCAGCGGCAGGTACGAGTGGGTTGTTGTGTCAGGCGATCTCTTCCACGTTCCACACTTCTTCGCCCTGTGCGCCCCCAAAGCGGGTCGGGATCACGCAGGTTTCGTAGCCCTCATCTTCCAGCCAGCGCACCAGGGCTGGCGTATAGCCGTGCGAAACCCATACTCGCTCCGCGCCGGTAGCGGAAATAGCCTTGAGCAATCCGGGCCAGTCGGCATGGTCGGACAGGACAAAACCGCAATCAAACTCGTGGCGGCGTGTGCTCCGAGCGCGCATCCAGCCAGAGGCGAAGCCCGTTGAGAATGGGCCAAACTTATCCGTCCAGGGTGTGCCCACAACGGAGGGCGGGGCAATGATGAGCGCCCGGCTCCAATCCGCATCGTTGGCATCACTCACGTAGGTGGTACCCGGCAGGGGCACGCCGCTTTCTCGATAAGTACGGTTGATCTTTTCGACGGTTCCATGCGTGTAGATCGGGCCAATGCCTGGGTCAATGCCCATCAGCAGGCGCTGCGCTTTGCCGAGCGCATAGCCGAGCAGCAGGCTGGCTTTGCCGGCTGCCTGGTTGTCGCGCCACCAGGCGTTGATCGTCTTGAAGACCCCTGACTGGCGCGGCCAGCGGTACACCGGGCGGCCAAAGGTCGATTCGGTCACGAAGGTGTGGCAGCGCACCGGCTCGAAGGGCGTACAGGTCGGGTCGCTGTCCAGTTTGTAATCGCCCGAAACGACCCACACTTCGCCACGATGCTCAATGCGCACCTGGGCCGCGCCCCGGATGTGCCCGGAAGGATGCAGCGACACTCTGACGCTGTTGAAGTAGATTGCCTCGCCGTAAGGCAGCGTTTCGAGTGGGGCATCGTAGCCAAGCCGCGCCCGAAGAATGTGCTCGCCTTCGCGGGAGCTGAGATAACACCCACAGCCCCAACACACGTGATCGGCGTGCGCGTGCGTAATAACAGCGCGCGCGACTGGCCGCCAGGGGTCCACGTAGAAATCACCGGGCGCACAATACAGACCATTCTCGGTTAACTCGATCAGGGTATTCGTGCTCATGAGGACAATCCTGGAACCCAACAACTCTTCGACTGGATTTGTCTGAGACGAAGCGATGATATAGGCTTGCGTGGTGTAATGGCAGTTCGATGATGGCGATGGTGTACCGGAGCCAGATTGGAACGCATTTAATCTAACCTGGCAACCATCTTCTACAATCTCAACTGCAATCTCAACGAAAAATCGAGCCTCAACCAGGGAGAATAGACCACGTCGATGAGCACTCACCACTTTGAACCCACCCATTATCACATGACACTTGGCTCGCATGAACCCGTGCTGCACATTGCGGATGGGGACACGGTGATCACGACCACCGTTGATGCTTTCGGGAAGGACGCACGCGATCAGCAAGTCACGGAGCGTGGCAACCCCCAGACCGGCCCGTTTTTTGTGGCAGGCGCAGAGCCGGGCGATGTGCTGGCCGTGCACCTGGATCGGCTGATGCCCAACCGAAGGATCGGGTACAGCGCTACTGTGGTCGCCCCCAGTGTGGTCGATCCGGAATACGTGGCTGAACTGCCAAAAAAAGAGATGGTCGAGTGGCAGGTTGACACGGTTCAGAGAACGGCCACGCTGATCAAGCCTGACAGCCGCCTGGGGAAGCTGACCGTGCCGCTTGCGCCGATGCTCGGCTGCTTCGGCGTCGCCCCGGCGCGTGGGCAGGCCATCTCGACGGCAACCTCCGGCGAACATGGCGGCAACATGGATTACCGGGGCTTTGTGGCGGGTGTCACCGTTTATTTCCCAGTGTTCGTGCCGGGCGCGCTGTTCTTCCTGGGCGACGGCCACGCGGTGCAGGGCGACGGCGAGATCGTGGGGACGGGCATCGAAATCTCCTTTGACGCCCAGTTCACCGTCCACGTGTTGAAGAACCGGACGAACCGCTGGCCGCGCGGCGAGAACGAGGACGACGTGTTCACCGTTGGCAACGCGCGCCCGCTCGATCAGGCGCTACAGCACGCGACGACGGAGATGCTGCGCCTGCTGCAAGATGACTACGGCCTGGACAGCCTGAGCGCCAATCTGCTGATCGGGCAGTGCGTCCGGTACGAGGTGGGCAACGTCTTCGACCCGGCCTACACGATGGTCTGCAAACTGTCGAAGCGGCTGCTTGAGGGCCTCCGGCGTTGATCAGCCGCCCGTGATGGGCGGTTTGAAAGTGCCGCTCGCCACCTGATCGCGCATCTGCGCGGCCAGGGCAAAGTTCGGGTTGAACTTCAAGACGCGGTTGAAGTCCTCGATAGCCTGCGCGGATTTGCCCTGCGCGGCGGCGACCATGCCCCGCCAGTAGTAAGTCTCCTCGACGTAGGTCGTGGTTTTGAGCGAGGCATTCACCAGCGCCAGGACACTGGCGTAATTGCCCACGTGGTAGTACGCCTCGAACGGGCCGAACTGATACCACAACATGCGGAACGGCAGCCCCCCACCAACCCTTGAGGCCCGGTCAAAGGCGACGGTAGCCTGGGCATACTGGCCCAGCAGCGTGTAATTGCTGCCCATGTTGAACCAGGCATACTGGTTGTTGGGGTTCGCCGCCGCTTCGCGGCGGGCAGTGTCGAGCGCGTGCTGCACGTTGTAGACCAGATCGGTGTCGTCGCCCAGGATGTTCAGCACTTCGTTTTCTCGTTCCAGTGGGAAGATGACGATGTAGACCCGGTTAAACTGCTGCCAGCGCCGATCCAGGTCGTCATACTTCTCCGGGACGCCCGCGCTGTCCGGCCCGTCGCCCAGGAAAGTATCCAGCCCATACAGAACACCTTTGCCGTCGTCGTAGCCGATAACCGTCAGGTAGTGGCCCATCCATCCCTCTTCAGGCAGGCTGAAGCCGGTTTCCAGGATGACCGAGAACTGCTGCGACACCAGCCGCTTGATCAGGGCCAGGTCGCCGCCGACACGGGTCAGCGCCCCAATCCCGCCCTTGACCTTCGTCTCCTTGCTGATCAGGCTGACGTAAGTCACGATTTCGGAAGGGCTGACGTTCTTGTCCTCTTTGTTGGGTTTCAAGTAAGCCGCCGCCTTCGCCTGGTCGCCCGGCCAGCCGAAGGGTTCCAGCGCCTGAGTCAAGTTGGCCGGGCCGCAGTTGTTCCACGTTTGCGGAATCCACTTGTAGCCACTGGCATGATAGCTGACCGGCAGGGTAGGCAGCGGCGTACTGGTCGGTGTGCTGCTCGGCGTGCTGCTTGGCGCGACTGTCGGAACGTGCGTATTGGTGGGCGGCGCGGCAGCGGATGGCGTTGTCGATGCGGTAGGCGACGCCGTCGCCATCGAGGTCGGCGTTACGGTTGGGGTCATGGAGTGAGTCGCGGTCAGCGTCGCTGTTGCTGCTGCCGTCGAGGTGTCGGTTGGCAGCGGTGTCGCACTCGCTGTCGATGACACTGAACTCGTTTCCACGCTTCTCAGTGCCGTTGCGTTTGGCACAGTGGCTGTCAGAGTGGAACTTGGTGTCATGGTTCGAGTCAGGGTAGCCGTTGCTGTAGCCGTTGAGGTCGGCGATGCGGTTGGGCTGGCTGTGGCAGAGGCAGTGGGCGTCGCGCTGGCTGTCGCCGTTGCAGTGGGTGGCAGCAGCGTCGCTGTTGAGCTGGGAAGTGCGGCGATGGCCGTTGGCGAGACCGGAATCGCCGGGATGCTGGTAGGGCTGGCGAGCGGCGTCAGCAGCAAGGTATAGGCGTCATCCTCGGTCACGGCCAGCGTCGGCAGCGACTGGAAGGGCGGCGTGGGCCGGAATTGCCAGTCGGCCATGAACGGGAAGCGCCGCACCAGCCGGAATTGCCAGTCTTCGTCCAGCGTCCGGAACAGGGCTGGCAGCGCGATGATCGCTACCACTCCGACGATGCAGAGCGCCAGCGAGCCGCTCCCCAAACAACCGCGTCTCGTCAGCCGTGAGCGCCTGCCCTTCGGCCGTTGTGCTCGTTCCGCCATGCCGCTCTCCAGAATGTGTCTTGAGGAACAGTCTACCACATCAAATGCAGCAGTAGTGACAGCGCAGGCCGGGCGTTGGCAAGGCGCAGTCCGATGTTGTACATTCGTAAAGGTCAGCCATAAAGGGAACCGCTTTAATGTTACACAAAGGACGATACACACTTATCGCTTTGGCATGGGCGGCGATGATCGCACTGCCGCCTCGCCCCACCCAGGCGCAGAATCCTTCGCGCCCCTTTTCGCTCCCGTTCAATGTGCCGCCCGGCCCCGGCACATGGCTGGTCGGCCAGCAGTACGGCAACACTACCGGCGCTTATAACTTCGGCGCATACTGGTACAGTGCAGGCCAGGGCCTGCATTTTGGGATCGACTTCAGCGCGCCGTGTGGCACGCCCGTCGTCGCCATCGGCGACGGAGTCGTCGATCAGGTGGACAACTTCAGTTTTGGCATCCTGCCGCACAACCTGACCATCTTCCACCGTGACCTGGGCCTGACCTCGCTGTACGGGCATCTGCTCAAGAAACCGACGGTCACGAAAGGGCAGGTGGTCAAGCGGGGCGAGGTGGTGGCGCTGTCCGGCGACCCGGAAGGCACGTGCGAGTCGCGGCCCCACCTGCACCTGGAGGTGCGCAGCCGCGATTACAACATCGCGCATAACCCTGCCACACTGATCGACGCCGACTGGTCAATGCTGTCTACGATGGGCAACTTTGGAGCGTCGTTCACCAAAGACCTGTTCAACCCGAACCGCTGGCAGACGATTTACGACCAGCCGGACGTCGATTTCAACGAGGCGCGCCTCAACAATTACCGCGCCGCCTGGCCGCCACCTTCCCGCAGCCAGCCTGTCCCGCAGACGCTTCCTGCCTACACAGCGCCGCCCATCGGCACGCCCACTTTCCGCAGGCTGACCGAGCCGGGCTGCTGCTCGCTGGCCTGGTGGTCGCCCGACAGCCGCTCGGTGCGCTTCTGGAATGGGCCGGAGGGCAAACGCGCCGCCCTGATGGCTGTCGGTGTGGACGGCGGCACACCGCAGCCGATCCTGAGCGGGCCGGTGTTGTCGCCCGATGGGCAGTACGACGTGCGCCTGGAAAATGGCCGTGTCAACGTCCTGCACCTGACGGACATGACCAGTAAAAGTCTGATCACGGGCGGCTCGTGGCCGCGTTTTTCGCCGGGCAGCACCAGATTGCTCTGGCAGTGGGCTGGCGGGGATAGCGTTCCGGGCAGCGCGCCGCCCCAGGTTGAGGTGTGGGTCGCCAACCCCGATGGCAGCGGGCTGCTATCCATTGTGCGGCAGCCGGGCGTATCCGCCCACTGGCTGGACGATGACCGTATCCTGCTCTCTCGGCGGGAGGGATTGACCCGAACCTCGACGCTGAGTATCTACACGATCAGCACCCGGCAGATCCAACCGCTGGTCACGGCCAAAAGTCTGCGCAACGTGAGTGTTGCGCCCGGCGGCAGGCACATCCTCTATTTCCTGGCTTTCCAGGATGATCGGGCGGCGAGCGGCCTCTACCTGCTGGAAACGCGGCCTGGCGCTTCGCCCGCCAAACTGCCCTTCTTTGGCGGCTGGCGCTGGCGAGACAGCAACAGCATCCTGTACATCCCCTACGAGCCGGGCAAGCCGATCTCCTTTGCCCTGTACGACATCAACACCGGCCAGTCGCGCTCCGTCACCGACCCGGCAGAAGAGCCAATCGGCATCCTGAATGGGGACTGGTCGGTCTCGCCCAACGGCCAGTATATTGTTTTCTGGAATGCGAAAGACTCGGCGCTGTGGCTGGTCAACTTGTCGGGCTGAGGGCCAGAAACAACTGCTTGGGAACGAATTTGTGATGCGTGCGGCCTCACTGGAGGATTGACTTCGCGCCGCCCATCTGATATGCTCTGAGTGAATGCTCATTCAGAGGGATGAACAACCATTCATGGCCGATGTGGACGCCCTTCAGGCGCAGTTGGTTGCAGCCCGGCGCAACCAGATACTCGATGCCGCCATCAAAGTCTTTGCCGAAAAAGGCTTTGACCGCGCCACCATCCGCGACATTGCCAAAACGGCAGGCATCGCCGACGGCACGATCTATAACTATTTCGACAACAAGAACGAACTCCTGCTGGGCATCATCAATCGGTTGAGCCAATCGACGTTCGTGCAGGCCGAGGATATGACCAATGTGCGTGAATGGCTGCGCAGCGCGCTGGTTCGCCATTACGAATCGCTCCCATCCGAGTATGACAAGTTCTTCCGGGCGATCTTCCCCGAAGTGCTGGTCAACAAGGAGTTAGCCGGTTCCTATGTCGCGCAGGTTCTTGAACCCGCCTATGCCCTCATTGAGAAGTGCTTTCAGGCATGGATCGACAACGGATTGGTCAGGCCGCTTGACTCGGCGCTGACGGTCCGCGCCGTCTCAGGCATGATCATCGGGCTGCACTTGCTGCGCCTGATCGGGGAACCGCATATCCAGGAGCATTGGGATCGGCTGCCGGACGTGATAACGCAAATCATTGTGAACGGCCTGAAAAAGTGAGGCCGGAGGCTGCGCTCATGGCTGAACACTGCATCCGATCTGGCGTCCGCAGCCGCGTCAGGCTGCCTATTGACAAATCTATACATCCGGTGTATAGTTTTCTCTGCACTGGCTAGACTCTGAGTGTATAGGTTGTGGCCGATCCCACATTGGTGGGGATTCGGGCTGAAAGAATCGTGCCTTTTGACGGATGACACCTGCCCAGACAGGCAGTATCGTGAGTATGGAGACGCGCTCGACCATGACCTGTTATGTGCACCTGATATGGCGACACGCCATGACCTTCCTGTAAAAAATCCCCCTTACCATTGACAAAAATTTAGACTGGTCTAAAATAAAGATTTGGTTACTGGAGTTGGTGTGGATGCTTGCCGGCTGCCACCCAATTTCTGGGGTCTTTTTGAGAGGATAAAGGGATAAAGAAACCTTTATCGAAACGTCCTGGGCTGTTGCACGTATAGGGTGCTGGAAGCAAGGTCAAAGACCAACCTGTAGCGTTCCAGCCTTGACAATCCGGCGTTAGTGATTTAACCTGGCAATAGTAGTATGGAATAAAACTACTATAGCCGTTGTGGAAGGCGAAGCTGTCACGGAGAATTCGTTATGCGTAGAGTGCTCACCATCGGAGTCGTGCTGATACTGATTGCCTGCCTTGCTATTCCGGTTATCCTGCTCACGGCCCCGCAGACTCAGGCCGGTGGACAGCCGAGCAGCGCTTCTCTTGAAAAAACCGTCATCGAGCGCGGCGATCTCAAGCTCACGGTGAGCGCCACCGGCAGTGTGGTTGCCAGACAGGACGCCACGTTGAGCTTTGATCAGCCCGGTCGTGTCCAGGAAGTCCTGGTCGAAGAAGGGCAGCGCGTCCAGGCCGGGCAGTTATTGATGCGCCTGGACGACTCAGCGCAGCAAGCCGCGCTCGACCAGGCCAACTCGTCGCTGAAGGCTGCGCAGGCTGCCCTGCAAAACCTGTTGAAACCCGTCGATGCGGGCCTGATCGCCAACGCCGAGGCCAATGTCAAGGCCGCGCAGGCCGTCTACAGCGCCATCGCCAACGCCAACAGTATGGATCGCATCAAGGCGCTTGAACTGCAATACCAGCAGGCCCAGGCCGCTGTCGACTCGGCGGAAGCCATCCGCCGCGACGCGGGTGGGCAGTACGCCCAGGACGATCCGGGCTATCAAAAGGCGCTGGCCCAGGTCGGGCAGGCCGCATTCGCTGCGGAACAGGCCCGGCTGCGCTTGCAGCAGGCGAAGAATGGCCGCTCGCTGCTGTCAGCCACCGCCCGAATCGCCCTGGCTCAAATCCGGCTGGCGCAGGTCAAAGCCGGGCCGCGCCAGATTGACATCGATGCAGCCCAGGCCCAGGTCGTCAATGCGCAACTGCTGCGCGACCAGGCCCAACACCAACTGGACAAGACGCGCCTGACCGCACCATTCGCGGGCGTCATCACCTCCGTCAAGGTCAAGGCCGGAGAGGTGAGCGCCGGGCCAGCGATCACGCTGATGGACAACAGTGGTTTCTACGTGGACATTAACGTCGATGAGGTCGATATTGGCCGCATTCAGGCCGGGCAGCCCGTCGATTTCACGCTGGACGGCTTGCCGGGCACGACGCTGACTGGCAAGGTGCAGCGCATCGCCCAGATCGCCGACGAGAACACCGCCGTCATCAAATACACCGTGCGCGTCGTGCCCGACCCGACCACGCAGCCTATCAAGGTCAATATGACGGCCAACGCCGTTTTCACCGTGCGCGACGTAAAGAACGTCCTGCGCGTGCCCAATCAATACCTGCGGATTGACCGCGTGAACAGAGTGATCACGGTTAATCGGGTGAATGCCGATGGATCGCTGACCGAAGTCCCGGTAACGCTTGGCCTGGAAGGAACCGACTACAGCGAAGTCCTGTCCGGGCTGGCCGAAGGTGACACCATCGCCCTGAGCGGGGTACGTACCGCGAACCCATTCAGCGGCAACTAGGGAGGTATATCATGTATAAACGTCTACGCAATCTGATCCTCCTGGCCGCCGTAGTGATCGTCGTGGTGGCCGTCGTCGCAACGCGCCTGAATGTGCCATCCGCCAGAGCCGAGGGCAGCGTCCCGGTGGACGAAACTGCCGTCGTGGAGCGCGGCAATATCGCGCTGACCGTCAGCGCCACCGGCCCGATCCGCGCCCGCCAGAACGTCGCGCTGTCCTTCCCCATCGCAGGCACGGTCAAGTCGATCCCGGTCACGGAAGGCGACCACGTACTGAAAGGCCAGACGATTGCCATTCTGGATACCCAGGACTTGCTGGATGCCGTTCTGATCGCCCAATCCAGGGTCTTGAACCAGCAGATCGCCCTGCGCCGCCTGACTGACAAGCCGCGCGCCATCGACGTGAAGGCTGCTGAAGCCGCCCTGACTCTGGCGAAAGCCCAGCTTTATGAGGCGCAGCACAGCGGTTACGACCCGTTGCAGGTCAAGATCGACCAGTTGAACGTCGAAAGTGCCAAGAACCAGTTGTGGCAGACCGAGTTGCAGCGTGACATCGACAACAACATCAAGACCTATCTGCAAAAGGACCCGCGAACCGCTCCGCAGGCTGCTTCATTGCCTACCGACAACCAGCACAACGCGGGCATCGTCCAGAAAGATTACACAGTGAAGGTCGCACAGGCGCAGCTTGACGACAGCAAGTCCCGGACGAACGATATTGCGGGTGTCGGGTCGGCACAGGCCGCCGTGACGGCTGCCCAGGTCGATCTGGACAACCTGCTCAAGGGCGGCAGCGCCGAAGAAGTGGCCCAGGCCCAGGCCCAGCTTGAAGCCGCCGAGGCCGCGCTGAAAGCAGCAAAGGCCAATCTTGCCAAAGCCACGCTGGTGGCGCCGTTTGATGGCGTCGTCGCCAGGCTCAACCTGCGCGTGGGCGAACACACGCCTGCTGGCCCTGCCGCCATCATGCTCGATACGCGCAGCTTCTACGTCGATGTGCCGGTTGACGAGGCGGACATCAGCAAAGTGGCCGTGGGGCAGTCCGCCAACCTGACGCTGGACGGTTTGCCGGGCGTTGTGGTCAATGGCAAAGTCACACGCATCGCGGACAGCGGCACGAAGCGCGGCGACGTGGTGTCGTACACCGTGCGCGTCGAGATCGATCCTGCCGGTCAGCCGCTTCTGTCCAGCATGAGCGCGACCACCCGGATCATCACCAGCGAAGTGACGGATGTGCTGCGTGTTCGCAACCGCTTCATCCGGCTTGACCGTGCCACCAGCAAGGCCTACCTCGACGTCTTGCAGCCCGATGGCGGCTACAAGGAGGTCGAGGTCACGCTCGGCCTGCGCAACGACACCTACACTGAGGTCAAGAGCGGGGTAAAAGAAGGCGACACCATCGCCATTCTTGAGAACCAGAATGCGCTGCGTCCGCCTAGCCGTTAATCTGAGTTAGTCCAATTGCGCTAACAACCGCCCCTCGCCACAGGGTGGCGAGGGGCCGGGGGTGAGGTGAAACCATGTTATTCGAGCAGACAATGCACACCGAGCAGTATGTCTTCCCAACCGATGATCGGGGACGGCCAGCCGTCATCGACATCCAGAACATCACCAAAGTCTACCGGATGGGCGACATCGAAGTTCCCGCGCTGCGTGGTGTGTCGCTGCGCGTCTACAAGGGCGAATTCGTCAGCATCATGGGGCCGTCGGGCAGCGGTAAGAGTACCTTGCTCCAGATCCTGGGCGCGCTTGACCAGCCCTCCACCGGGTCGTATTACCTGGACGGCGTGGACGTGGCGAAACTGCGAGATCGTGATCTGGCGACCATCCGTAACCGGAAGATCGGGTTTGTCTTCCAGAGCTTCAACCTGCTCAAGCGCACCAGCGCCTTGCGACAGGTCGAACTGCCCCTCCTGTACGGCGGCGGCAGGGATCGTACCCGGCGGGCACGCGCGGCCCTGGAAGCGGTGGGCCTGAGCCAGCGCATGAACCACATGCCCAACGAGTTGTCGGGCGGGCAGCAGCAGCGCGTCGCCATCGCGCGGGCCATCGTCAACGATCCGGCCATTGTGCTGGCCGACGAGCCAACAGGCAACCTGGATTCGCGCAGTGGAACCGAAGTCCTGAAGATTTTCCAGGAAATGAACCGGACACACGGCATCACCACCGTCGTGGTCACGCACGATCCTTTTGTAGCTCGTCATACGGATCGCATCATTATGCTGCGCGACGGCGTGATCGTCGCCGATCAGGCCGTGCCCGATCCGATCCTGGCCGGAACCGTCGAGCGCCCTTCGGATGATTCTCAGCTTGATAACGTGTTGAAGGACGTGTACTACGCCGGGAAGCAGGAGGAATATGCCTGATGAACATCCTGGAGGCTTTCCGCCTGGCGCTGACCGGTCTGCTGTCCAACCGCCTGCGCTCAATTTTGACGATGCTTGGCATCATCATCGGGGTCAGCGCCGTGATCGCGCTGGTCAGCTTTGGGCAGGGGATTCAGAACTACATCGTCAATACTTTCCAGTCGCTTGGCTCGAACCTGATGTTCGTGCTGCCCATGACCCCCAGCGGCCCTAACGCCAAGACGATCAAGGCCAAGCCGCTGACGATGGACGATGCCAAGGCCATCGCCAACCCGCTGGAGGTGTCGGGCGTGGCGGCGGTAGCCCCCATCTATTCGATCTACGCGACTGTGGTCGTGAACAAGAACAGCATGGTCTTGCAGGTTGGTGGTTCGACACCCGAATGGCAGGTGGCCCGCGAATGGTATCCCGGCCAGGGCCGCTTTATCGAGGACGGCGACGTTTCAACGTCGGCACACGTGGTCGTGTTGGGCAGCTCGGCGGTCAAGAAGCTGTTCGACCCCGGCGATGAACCTGTCGGGCAGGACGTTCGCATCAACAACATCCCGTTCCGCGTCATCGGCGTGCTGGAGACAAAAGGCGGTGGGGGCGGCCTGGCCGATCCCGATCAGATCGCCATTGTACCGATCACGACAGCCCTCACCCGCCTGGGCGATGCCAGGGCGCGCACCAGCAGTGGGGCCTATGCGGTGTCCGCCATTGTCGTCAAGACGATCAGCGACAAGGACACCACGCCCACCAAGAAAGCCATCGAGCGGCTACTGCTGGATCGGCACAATGTCGAGTATCGCGGCGATGAAGACTTCCAGGTGATCACGTCCGATCAGATTCTGTCGATCTTCGGCAATATCACCGGGCTGTTGACGGCCTTCCTGAGCCTGATCGCCGGGATCAGCCTGATTGTGGGCGGCATCGGCGTCATGAACATCATGCTCGTGTCGGTGACGGAGCGCACCCGCGAGATCGGGCTGCGCAAAGCCGTCGGCGCGCGCTACCTGGACTTGATGCTGCAATTCCTGATCGAAAGCGTCATGCTCTCGGTCATCGGCGGCATGATCGGAATCCTGCTCGGCGCGCTGGTCGCGTTTGTGGCAACGCGCGCCATCCCCAGCCTGTCATTGTCGCTGACCCTGCCGGCAGTGCTCTTAGCCACCGGAGTCAGCACGGCCATTGGCATTTTCTTTGGCATTTACCCGGCCAGCCGGGCGGCCAGCATGAACCCGATTGAGGCGTTGCGCTATGAGTGAAATCACCCGGAAGGCTACGGGCGGCCTCGCCAGCACGGCCACCAGCACGCCGAAAGGCGTCGCGCGGCCAGCCGTAGAAGTCTCGCTGCCGCCGTTCCTCGAGAACGTGCGAGTGGCATTTACCTCGCTCTTTGCGAATAAGCTGCGGGCGCTGTTGACGACGCTCGGCATATGCATCGGCATTGCCTCGGTGATCGTCCTGGTGTCGGCGGGCGAAGCCGTCCAGAACTACATCGCGCAGCAGTTCCTGAGCGTCGGCCCCGACCTGATCTACATCCTGCCGTCGTCCTCGGCCAACCTGTCCCAGGCGTTCAACTCGGTCAGTTCCAACGGCCAGAGTGCCGAGTTTTCACCGTTGACGATCAAGGATGCGGAGCTGCTGCGCGACCCGCTCAACGTGCCGGGCGTCAAAATGGTGGAGCCTGCGCTGCAACTGGTGCGGACCACCGAATATGGCTCCAGCCAGGTGCGCAGCCAGCTTGTCGGCATTTCCGCAACGTACCTGGATATGATTCGCTGGAAGATCGGGTCGGGGCGCGGCATCGACGAGCAGGATATGACCAGCAACGCGCGCGTGGCCGTGCTTGGCGAGACCACCGTCAAAAGGCTGTTCCCGGAGGGCGTGAACCCCCTCGGCGAGACGATCCAGATCGGCGGTGTGCCTTTCCGCGTGATCGGCGTCCTGGAAAAGTACAGTGGCGCGAGCTTTGGCGAGGACAACAACGACGTGATCTGCATCCCACTGACGACGGCCCAGACCCGGCTGCAAACGGAGCGCAATCTCTCTGGCGAGCTGCCGGTCAGCGTGATCGTCATGCAGGCGACCAGCACGGGCACGATTGACAGCGCCGTTGAGGCGACCACGAAGTTCCTGCGCAACCAGCACAAGATCAAGCCCGGCAAAGAGGACGACTTCATCGTGACGACCACCAAAGACCTGATCAAGAGCTTCGACGCGGTGATCGGCGTCATCACCATCTTTTTGAGCGTCATCGGCGGGATCAGCCTGCTGGTGGGCGGCATCGGTGTCATGAACATCATGATGGTCACAGTCACCGAGCGCACCCGCGAGATCGGCCTGCGCAAAGCCGTCGGCGCGCGCTACCGGGACATTATGCTGCAATTCCTGACGGAAGCGACGGTGCTGTGCTTTGTTGGCGGCGCGCTGGGCTTGTACATTGCCCTGGTGCTGATTCTGGGCGTGCGTGCCGCCATCCCCGATCTGAATCCAACGGTAAGCCTGCGCAGCATTGTGCTGGCCGTAGGCGTCACCAGTTTCATTGGTATGTTCTTTGGATTGTACCCGGCCAGCCGCGCCGCCTCGATGGATCCGATAGCGGCCCTGCGCTCCGAGTAAGGAGCCAACGTCATGAACCTGAACACCTCACTCTCAAACATCTTCCATCGGGGGCAGGGCAACTCGCCCACCCGGTGGCTCAACATTGTGTATCTGGTGGTTGCCATCGTCATCATTGCGCTCGGCGCGGTGGCAATCGCACCGGCGGTACTGCCACAGCTTCGTGGCGGTCAGGCCCAATCACAGGAGCCAGTGGGCGGCAAACTGCCCGGCGCGGCGAAGGCCGCCCCGACCACAACCAGCACCCCCACCCTTCCGAGCACGCCGACCAGCCTGCCGACGCTGACACCCGCGCCGACGGAAACCGAGATCGTGCTGGTGACGCCCATCATCTACGCCGCTGCTGACTCCAGCACGCCGGTCAACTGCACCGTCACGGCCAGCACAACACTGAACCTGCGGGCCGATCCGTCCGTGAACCAGCGCGCCATTGGCCGCGTGATGGCTGGCTCGGTGCTGCCGGTCACGGGTCGCTCCGCCGATCAGAAGTGGTGGCGTGTGATCAACAATGCCAACAACGTTGAAGTCGAAGGCTGGGTAAGTGCCCAGTACGTCACGGCGGACACAGCCTGCAACGACAGCACGATCCCGGTGGTCGGGCCGACTCTCACGCCAACCCGAACGCCGCGCCCGCGCTGACCTCCCCCTGACCTCCTCTCCGACTGGCGAGGGGTCACTGATGACCGGACGAATATCCAAGCTACTCTGGAACTGTTCGGGAGTCGGCTTCAGCCGACCTTGCAATTTCAGCCCTGTGGCTTTAGCCCAGGGCTTTCTTCCCCTCCACGCGCTGCCGGAAGCGCGCCACGTCCACCACAAAGCGTGTGTGTATGCCCTCGCCGATGCATTCCTTCTCGTCCCAGGCTTCCACCCTAAACGTCACCTGCCGGCCCTCGACGGCGGTCACCTCGGCCCGTGCCCGAACCCGCTGGCCCAACGGCGTGGCCGCCAGGTGCTGCACGTTGACGGCTGTGCCGACGCTGGCCTGTCCCTCTGGCAGCAGCGGATCGATGGCGGCGACGGCTGCCGCTTCCATCAGGGCGATCAGGGCGGGCGTGGCATAAACGGCGATGTTGCCGCTGCCGAAATGGGTTGCGGATAGTGCCTCGGTCACGGTAGCAGAGGACTCGCCGACCAGTCCGATTGTAATCTTGTCCATCGTTGTCCGTCGTGTTACCTTGAACTAAACCAGGACTTGAATGCCGCCCGCCATCCCGGCCTGCAGAAATCTGCGGCGCGAAATACGATTGGCTTTCCGTTTTTTACTCCTCAACATCATCCCTGATTGGGGTTGAGCCGGGCGCTGATGTCGGCCATATTGCCCAACCCGCCGTCCGTTACGACCAGTGCCGCCGCGCCGATCAGCCCCACATCCTCGCCGAGCGCGGCGGGTTCGATCCGCAAATGATCCCAGTAGGGCGGCATGACAATGGCTCTGACGGTCTGGCGAATCGGCGCGAACAGCAGTTCGCCCAGGGCGCTCACGCCCCCGCCGATCACGACCATCTCCGGGCTGAAGAGATGCACCAGGCTGGCGACACCCACCCCGATCAGCCGTGCTGCATTGTAAACAATATCGAGCGCCAGTGCATCCGACTGCTGCGCTGCCAGCCCGACAATCCTTCCATCGACTCGATCCAACTGACCATCGACCAGGGTGTGCATCAACGACGGCTCGCCGCGTGCCAGCCGCTCGCGGGCCTGCTGGCCCATTGCCAGCCCCGATGCCCTGTCCTGCAAGATCACGGGCTGGCCGTTGTCGATGACCAGGAACATCCAGCCTGCTTCCGCCGCCAGCCCTTCGTGACCGAGCAGCAACTTGCCGTCGGCAACGATCCCGCCGCCGATCCCGGTGCTGATCGTCAGGTAGATCACGTTCTGGCAGCCGCGCGCCGCGCCGAGCACCGTCTCCGCCAGGGCCGCAAGGTTAGCGTCGTTGCCCAGGAAGACGGGCAGCCCGAACCGCTCTTGCAGGATGCTGACCACCGGCACATTGTCCCAGCCGGGTAAATTTTCCGCCGAAAAGAGCAGGCCCGTCGCCGGGTTCACCGGGCCGGGCACAGCCACCCCGATTCCGGCCACAGGTGGGCCGTCCTGGGGCAGCGCCTGCTGGATCAGGTCTTGCAGCCGCTCCATAACCGGCGCAAAGCCCTGTTCGGCCAGGGTCAGCGTTTCCTGCCGCATCAGGATGTTGAGACGCTCGTCCAGGCGGGCCACCCGGATGCGCGTGCCGCCCAGGTCGAGGGCGATGATTGCCTTCCTCGGTGTATGGCTCATGGAAGTCCATCCAGTTTGTCACGCAGGAAGGCCACGCTGCCCGCCACTTCGGCCTCGTGCAGCCCGTGAATGATCAGCGGCCCCGTGTACTGCGCCTCGTGCAGCAGCGACAGATAGCAGTCAAAGTCGATCACACCTTTGCCGACGGCGGTTTGCCCTGCCTCACCCTGCGCGCTGATGTCCTTCGCGTGGGCCAGCGCAATGTCCGGGCCGAGCAGTTCAAACGCCTCGTTGAGCACCTGGCGCATACGCGGTAAGTCGCCCGGATGGAACAGGTTGGCGGCGTCGATCACGACCTTCAGGCGCGGCGAGCGCATTTCGTCCAGCAGGCGGCGGCCTTTGCTGGCGCTGTCGATGACGTTGGCGGGTTCCGGCTCCAGGGCCAGTGTCACGTTGTACTTGTCGGCAAATTGCAGGGCAGCCTGCATCGACTCGACCAGGTCATGCCAGGCGGCGGGTGTGTCGTTGTCGGGATGCCTGCGCCACATATCGTCGGGGTCGCGCGTCCCGGTACACAGCGTCAGGATTGACGTGCCCAGCCCGGCACAGGCTGCTGCCAGCACTGCCAGGCGGCGCAGCCCGTCCTGCCGTCTGGCCGGGTCGGGATGGATCATGTTGAACGTGCCCGACAGGGCAGCCATTGTCAACTTGCGCGCCGCGAATTCGCGCCGGATATGGGCGACAGTCTGATCGTCCAGATGATCGGGCATACTCGGCAACCCGGCGCAGGCCATATTGAACTGCGTCGTGTGCAAGCCATGCACGACAATGGCATCCAGCGTTTCGGCCAGCGTCGGGCGCCTGAAGGTTTTGGCGAAGATACCAAGCTGCACGGCTACACGCCTCCGCTCACGTCGCGTAGCATGACCTGCTCGCCGCTCTGCGCCGAGCGCGAGATGGCAACCAGCGCACGCATGGCCGCTACCCCATCATCGATGGTCGAGCCATACTGCGGCGCGCCGTCCAGAATCGTCGAAGCGAAGGCTTCAATTTGCAACTTGTACGTGTAGGCGTCCTCACCGAGTGGGCGGCGGTACTGCCGATCCCTGACCGAGAAGCACTCCACCTCGCTGGCCTTGTGGAACCAGGGCAGATACAGACGGCCCTTAACGCTGCCCATCTCCCCAGAAATGTGGAAGCCTTCCTCGAAGTCGCCGCGAATTGGCAGGTGAATGTCCAGATGTCCCAGGCTGCCTGATGCGAACTCGGTGTCCACAAACCAGCAGAACGCGCCAAACTTTTCCAGGAGCCGGGCGCGCACGCTGACGATCTCCCCGGCCAGCAGCCGCGCCAGATCAACCAGGTGGCTGGCGTGCGTCGTCAGCAGGTAGCGCCGCCGGTCTGCTTTGGGGTTGCCTTCGGGTTTCCTGGCCTTCTCACTGGTGAAGATTAACGGCTGCAAGTTGTCGGTCATGGTGTAGCGCAGCGTCGAGTCGTAGTACCAACCCTTGAAGGACAGCATCTGGCCCAGTTCTTCACGGACGAACTGGTGCGCGAAGACGACGCCCGGATCAAACCGCCGGTTGGTGCCGATCTGGAAGACCAGTTGCGTGTCAGACAACTGATGGCGCAGGCTCTCGCACTCTTCGACGGTTACACCAAGCGGTTTCTCGACCAGGACGTGTTTACGGGCGGCGATAGCGCGCTGGCAGAGCGGTACATGAAACTGGTCGGCCACGCCGATGATCACCGCCTCCACCTGCGGGTCGGCCAGCATGGCGTCGAAGTCGTAATAGACAGCGCGCGGTTCGTGGATGGCGGCCATTTTGTCGGCAAGGTCGGGCGCGGCGTCGCAGATGGCGTACAGTTCGGCGTTGCGGGCCTTGCGGCAGGCGTCAAAGTGGGCGCTTTGCGAGATTGGCCCGGCCCCCAGCACGCCAATCCGCAGCAGACGGGTGTTCTTTTGCATAGGGCTGAATGAGTGATCACGGGTCCTTCGATCAGGCGCTCCAGGCAATCGCAGTCGGCTAACAAACGACGTTGCGAGCAGGCCAGAATACTTCTAGAATTGCCCTGATTATCCAATCGTTTGGCGTATTTGGAAAGGAGGAGCCGTGCTGTCTGCCCACCAGATCGAACAGTTCCGGCGCGAGGGCTATCTTGTCGTGACAGGCGTGTTTTCCGCCGGGGAAGTGAGCGAGTACCGAGCGCATTACATGGCACTGCGCCGGGCACAGGCTTACCCTGGCGATTTCGCGGGTGTGCCGATTAATGCTTCGTCCGACGAGCAGCCCGATCCCTTGCAGCAGTACCCGCGCATGATCCACATGCACCGCTGGGACGAGGCCAGCCTGCGCTGGCTGATCGAGCCGCGCCTCCGCGACATGCTGACGGATTTGCTGGGGCTGGAGCCGCTTGCCGTCCAGACGATGTTGTACTTCAAGCCGCCGGGGGCACGCGGGCAGGCCCTGCACCAGGATCAGTTTTACCTCAAAGTACAGCCGGGGACGTGCATGGCGGCGTGGCTGCCGCTGGACGACTGCGACGAGGCCAACGGCTGTCTACAGGTCGTGCCGGGCAGCCAGGACTGGCCGATCCTGTGTGCCGTGCCCGCCGACACGACTCAGAGCTTCACGGACGTGACCGTGCCGCTGCCGGAGGGCGTGAAGCCAAAACCGGTCATCATGAAAGCCGGGGATTTGCTATTCTTCAACGGCTCGCTGGTACATGGCAGCTCCCCGAACACGACGACAGATCGCTTCCGGCGCTCGCTGATCGGGCACTACATCGTGGGCGATGCGGAAAAGGTGGCCGAGTTTTACCATCCTGTCCTGCGCATGGACGGCAGCGTGGTCGAACTGGGCAAGAGTGAAGGTGGCTCAAGCTGCGGCATCTGGGTTGACCGCGAGGGCAACCCGGTCATCGAAATGGTGGCGAAGGGCAGCGTCACTGCGCCAGAACACGAATAGTTTAGTTTCAATGCCTCAGCCGGCATTCGCGCCACCAGATGAATTGAGTAAGTATATCATCATACCAGGGGGATGGTTTGGCTGCATTCAACGGTTTGAACATGAGCCTGGGCAACCTGTCGCGGCTCTCCAACGCGCAGACTCGCTCCATCAGCGCTGAGAACTTCACGGGCGAAAAGGGCCAGGGCGGCATGGCCCTCGAAGGCACGGGGCAACGCGCGGCGGAAGACCTGGGCCAGGGCTGGAAGGTGTCGCCCTCGATCAACATCGCGCCGCTGGCGACGGTCACGCTGGCCGAGATCAGCGGGCCGGGCGCGATCCAGCACCTCTGGCTGACCGTCCACCCGAACTGGTGGCGCTGGCTGATCCTTCGTTTCTATTGGGATGGCGAGGCGACGCCTTCCATCGAAGTGCCGCTGGGCGACTTCTTCTGTAACGGCTGGAATGTGCGCTGTAACGTGAGTTCGCTGGCGGTGGCGGTCAACCCGGCGGGTGGCTTCAACTGCTACTGGGAGATGCCCTTCCGCCGCAATGCCCGGATCACGCTCGAAAGCCTGTGGCCGGAGGAGATTCGCGGCTTCTACTACCAGATCACCTATACCCTGACCGACGTGCCCGACGACGCGGCGTACCTTCACGCGCAGTGGCGGCGCAGCAACCCGCTGCCCTACAAAGGCGTGCATACCCTGCTGGACGGTGTGCAGGGCCAGGGGCACTACGTCGGCACGTACCTGGCCTGGGGCGTCCATAACAACGGCTGGTGGGGCGAAGGCGAGATCAAGTTCTACATGGACGGCGACCAGGAGTTCCCGACGATCTGCGGCACGGGAACTGAGGATTACTTCGGCGGTGCGTGGAATTTCGAGCACCCGCAGGGACAGTACGGTGTGTTCTCGTCGCCCTATTCGGGGCTGCCGCAGGTCATCAAACCGGACGGCCTGTACCAGAGCCAGCAGCGCTTCGGCCTGTACCGCTGGCACATCATGGATCCGATCCGTTTTCAGCACAATCTGCGCGTCACCATCCAGGCGCTTGGCTGGAATGCACAGCACAAATATCTGCCGCTGCAAGACGACATTGCCTCGACGGTGTTCTGGTATCAGGCCGAGCCGCACACGCCCTTCCCGGCGCTGCCGCCGCGCCATATGCTCGAGGTGATATGAATTGCACCGAGAATTTGACAGGGCTCGGCACGGTTACTACAATCCGTGATAACGTGAACAAATATATTGACTCCACGTCGATGCTCGATCTCATCGAGAGAAAGGAGGGCGTAAAATGCGCTAACTGCCTTTGTTCTCGTCTCAAAACGGAAGCATCGCCGGATAGATGTTCTGAAAGAGGAACCTATGCTTAAGAAAGTGACGTTTGCTTTACTCATCCTGTGCCTGGTGTTGGGCCTTTCGCTGCCCAACGTCCTGCGTGCCCAGAACAAGAAAGTTTTCTACTGGATTTCGCACGGCGCGCCAACCGACCCGGTCTGGACGTACTTCCTTAAGGGAGCGCAGCAGTGGGCCGCCGACACTGGCAATGAGGTTCGTACCTCCTTCCACAGCGGCGACGTGCCCTCGCACCAGGAGGCCGTCCGTGCCGCTATTGCTGCTGGCGCAGCAGGCATTGTGACGAGCACCCCCGATCCGGGTTCTCTGACCCAGGTCATCTCTGAAGCTCACGCCAAAGGTATCCCGGTCATCGTTATCAACACCGAAGACAAGACCAGTGGCCGCGATGCCTATGTGGGTGGCGATAACGTGCAAATTGGCGCTCGTTGGGCGCAGTACCTGGTCGATAAGGGCTTTGTCAAGAAGGGCGATTTCGTATGGATGCCCGTCGAAGTGCCCGGCGCGACCTATCAAGTGCTCGAAACCAAAGGTGTCGCCAGCGTGTTTGACCCGCTTGGCATCACCTATGAGATTACCGAGGCCAAGCTCGACCAGGCCGAGATCATCAGCCGCATGTCGGACTACCTGACCGCGAACAAGGCCAAGATCAAAGCGATTATCGGCCTGGGCGACCTGGTGACGGGCAGCATCAAGCGCGTATTCGACCAGGTGGGCCTCAAAGCCGGAGCCATTCCGGTGGTGGGCTGGGGCAACTCGCCCGACACGGCCCAGGAAGTACTGGACGGCTACGTGAACGCGGCCATGTGGCAGGACCCGCAGGCTACCAGCTACATGGGTCTCTCGATGGCGGCGATGGCGGCCAGCGGAATTCCACCGGGGTTCGACATTCTGGTCGGAACGCTGTACGAAAAGGACAAGGCCGCGACTTATCTCAAGATCATGCAGAGCAAGTAAAGGGGATCACCTCACCCCCTGATCCCCTCTCCGAATTCGGAGAGGGGTGAGGCTGGACAAAATGAGCTATGAGGCTGGGGCGATGACACCAGCCTCATTCTGATTGTCGGTTTCTCGAGCAACAGCAATAGAAAACCTAAATGCAATCAACCCCGCTCCCTCAACGACTCATCGCCCGTGCCGAGTTTGGGCCATTCGTTCTGCTGGCCCTCGAAATCATTATCTTCTCGGTGTTGTCGCGCGGAGCCTTCCTCGCACCGGAGAACATCACCAACCTGTTTGCTTTCACGCCGGAACTGGGCATCATTGCCATTGCTATGACGATGCTCATGACGGCAGGCGAATTCGATCTGTCGGTTGGCTCGGTATTTGGCTTTGCGCCGGTCATCATGTGGACGATCTCCAACAAGGGGTTTGGCTCCTTTGAGGTCGGCTTCCTGGTGGCGATGCTGCTGGCAGTTGTGATCGGCTTCGCCAACGGCTGGTTCGTCACCCGGCTCCGCATCTCGTCGTTCCTGGTTACGCTGGGGATGTTGTTGATTGTGCGGGGCATTGCGCTATACATCACCGCCGGTTTTCCGCAAGGGACATGGCAGGCCCAATCGCCCTTGATGCAGATTGTCGTCGGGGAATTCCTGGTCGGCGACGTGCGCATGTACACCTCGCTGATCTGGTTCATTGTACTTGCGGCTATCCTGGGTTACATCCTCACACAGTCCAAAGCCGGAAACTGGATTCAGGCGGCTGGCGGTAATCCGGTGTCGGCCAGTGCGCGCGGTGTGCGCGTATCGCGCACCAAGATCATGCTGTTCATCCTGACGGCGGTGCTGAGTGCATTCGCCGGCATTGCCAGTTCGATCCGCGTCACCTCCGCCAACCCGAACAGCGGCACGGGCTACGAACTGGAAGTCATTGCAATGGTTGTGATCGGCGGGACAGCCCTGACAGGTGGGCGAGGAACGATTATCGGCACGATCCTCGGTGTGTTTATCCTGCGCCTGATGCGAACCGGCATTGTCCTGATCGGCGTGCCGGGTCTGGCATACAATATCTTTATCGGTGCGATCATCCTGGGCATGATGGCCCTCCATTCCTGGCTCGAAAGAAGACACCACGCGGGGACGTGAGCACAATGGCAGAAGAACTCGTTCGGATGGAGCACATCAGCAAATTCTTCGGGCGCGTGCAGGCGCTTAACGATGTGACCTTTGCCGTCCGAGAACGTGAGATTGTCGGGCTGCTGGGCGACAATGGCGCGGGCAAATCGACATTGATCAAGATTCTATCGGGCGCGCTCACCGCCGATAGTGGCGACATCTACATTCACGGCCACAAGGTCGATATCCGCAACACCACCGATGCGATTGCGCACGGCATCGAGACGATCTACCAGGACTCGGCGCTGGTGACGCAGCTTTCGATTGCGCGCAATCTGTTCCTGGGCCGCGAACCAGTCAAGGAGCCGCGCTTCCTGAACCGGATGGATCAGGAAGCGATGAACGCTGCGGCCAGCAGGCTACTCAAGCAGGTGGGCATCAAGAAGGACATTCCGCCGACCACACCGGTCAGCGCGTTGTCCGGCGGTGAGCGTCAGGCCGTCGCTATCGCCCGCGCTATGTACTTCGAGAGCGAACTGATCATCCTGGACGAGCCAACCAACAACCTGGGTGTCGAAGAGACGCAGGGCGTGCTGCGCTTCGTGCGCAGTGCCCGCGACTCCGGCCATTCGTGCATCTTCATCGCGCACAACATCTACCACGTGTTTCAGGTGGTGGATCGCATTGTGGTGCTGCGGCGCGGCAGAAAAGTCGCCGATGACATCGATCCGAAAAAGACGACGATTGAGGAAGTTGAAAAGATCATCACCGGGCTGGTCGAAGTGCCGCAGAACAACGCTGCCTAGCGAAATTTGCCCGTTGGTTGATGTCCGGCGAGGCGTTTCTCACCGCAATGAACTGGCTGCGCCGCGCGCTCGGCCCCGACGCAGAGGACGAAGTGCACTGCATTTCGGACTGGGGTCACGATTTTCGCCCGAACTACCGGCGTATCATGCGGATTTTGCGGGAACTGCCGCCACGCACCGCCATCATCGGCACAACGGCCACAGCCAACACGCGCGTCGTCGAGGATGTGAGCGAGGGGCCAAGCTCCACGTCTTGCGCGGGCCGTTGACCCGCGAGAGCCTGAACCTGTATGCCTTATGCTGCCCGAGGCGGGAAGCGACTCCGGCTATCCGTTCGCGCTGACGAAAGGCATGGCGCGGGATGGCGGATAAGCAGCGAGAAACCTTACACTGTTGAACACATTGTATTGCATCAGTTAAACTTCGCCACAGAGGGAGCGATGATGGTGGAGGATACAGACTTGGACGCACTTAAACTGACAACTCATGTAGGTGAGGACGGTATTCTCAAGCTCGACCTTCAGACAGGTGTGGTCAACCGTGATGTGGAAGTGCTCATTGTCCTGCAACCGATAGCACGTGAAACTACTCAGGATAAGGGCTGGCCTGTTGGCTTTTTTGATCGTACCTATGGCGCTTTGGCCGATGATCCTATTGAGCGTCCTTCGGAATTGCCTCCCGAGGAACGAGATCAGGTTGAATGAAGTACCTTCTCGATACAAACGCCTGTATTCGCTACATCAATGGCCGTGCGCCGCTGTTACGAATCAGGTTGGCGGCAGTGTCACGCCAGGATGTCGGTGTCAGTGCAATCACCAAAGCCGAAATGTTCTATGGCTCGGCCAAGAGTCAAACGCCCGAACGATCCCTGGAAAAACAACTTGAATTCCTTCATACTGTTCAATCGATACCATTTGATGACTTTGCTGCCGCTGTATACGGCAAGATGCGAATCGAACTTGAACGTCAGGGAACCTCTATTGGGCAACACGACATGCTTATCGCTGCCACTTGCCTGGCGAACAACCTGATACTGGTAACGCATAACACCAGTGAGTTTGGGCGTGTTGCCGGTTTGAAGATGGAGGATTGGGAAATCTGAGTTGGCGAGCGGCCCGACTTTCCGTGCGGCTGTGCTTGCAGTGCCGAGGTAGGTTCCTTATCGCTAATCCTTCAACGGAATCGTGACCTTGATGCGCGTGCCGCTGCCGGGTGTGCTGCACAGTTCAAACGTACCGCCGAGCAGTTTGGCCCGCTCGTTCAGACCGATCAGGCCATAGCGGCCTTCCGGCGTCTGTGAGGGATCAAAACCGCGCCCATCGTCTTCAACGAGGAGTGTGACCTGATCCGGCTGCATCCCCAGGGTGACGGTCAGGTGTCTGGCGCTGGCGTGTCGGTTCACGTTGTTCAGCGCTTCCTGCGCAATGCGATACAGGCTGGCCTCCACGCGGAAAGGCAGCGCGCGGTTCTCGCCCGTCGTGGTGAAGGCCAATTCCAGCTTCGACTTCCTGGCGTACTCTTCGGCCAGGGCTGACAGCGCTTCGGGCAGAGTGCGGCCTTCGAGCGGCGCAGCCCGCAGGTCGAGCACCGAGCGGCGCGCTTCTTCCAGGTTGGCGCGGGCCAGGGCCAGCGCGTTCTGGATCGGCTGGCGCGTGCGCTCGGCGTCGGCCCCGCCTTCGAGCAGTGCATCGGCAGTTTCCAGTTGAAGCGTGATGGCGGCCAACCCCTGGGCCAGGGTATCGTGAATCTCGCGGGCCAGCCGGTTACGTTCCTCTGCTGCGCCAAACTCAGCCGTGCGGCTGAACAAGCGCGCCCGCTCAATGGCGATGCTCAACAGGTCGCCCACCGTGTACAGCAAGCGCAAATCATCCGGTGAGAGGCGACGCCAGTCGGCGCTGGCAACGTTCAGCACGCCCAGGCTTTTGCCGTGCGCGTAAAGCGGGATGGTGGCGTGGTAACGCAAGCCATCGGTTCCGGCCACCAGCCCTTTCAGCCGCGTGCAGGTGATGATGCTGACGTTGGCGGCGGTATCCAGGTCGCCCGCCTGGTACGCTTCCAGGCAGTAACAGTAGTCGGAGCCGTTCATCCGTTCGGGCGAATTGGCAAGGGCAGGTGGCAGGTTCTGGGCTGCCACCAGGTACGGTTCGCAGGTATCCTCGCGCAGCAGCCATATCCAGCCCGTTTGCAGGTCCAGCAGTTCGGCGACCTGGGCCAGCGTGGTGTGCAACGCCTGAGACAAATCCACTTCGCGGTTAAGCGCCTGCGCGATTGAATTCAGGATGGACAGTTCACGGTTACGCCTGCGTAGTTTTTCGGTATCAGATTCGCCTTTCGTCTCGGCAGCCACAGGGTCCCCCTTCTCTCCTTGAACGCATTATAACATGCTCGAATGGCCGTGCGGGCTGGCCCTCAAACGGCCTATCATTCGACCTGCCGGTGGAACGGATAGCGTGAGAGATCGCTAAAAACTTATATAAATGATGCGGCAGACTTTGCCCGTTCCGTATACTTCCTGATACACTAGCAGGCGGATGTTCATGAAAAGCTCGTACAGCCAGACCTCAAAGCACGGACATACACACCTTTTTTCCGAATCGAATGGCATATCAGGTCTTCGGCCTGGGGGATCGTGGGGATTTGGTAACACCTGCGGAGCATGATCAGGAGCGGAGCATGGATTCAGATAAGACCGATAAGGTTCCGGTGCAACCGGAGCAGAAACCTGTGACGCCGGATGCGCCCAAGCCCGAAACGCCAGAGGCAAAGACCAACACGGCTGTCGATAAGGCCCCGGGAAAGCCAGAACAGCGGGCGCCGGCTCCCGATTCCGCCAAAACTGCGACGCCTGAAATGGACAGCGACATTACTGCCAAGCTTCCCCTGGAAGAGATCCGCAGTGCCGCGAATACAGAAACGCCCCGCGCTGTGACACAGGAAGTAGGTTGGGTCACGGATAAGGGAATGGTGCGCTCCAACAACGAGGACAGCCTGGCTGCCGTTACGCTCAACGAGGCGACCAACAATGCGGCGCAGTCCGTTGGCCTGTACGCGGTGGCGGATGGCATGGGCGGCCACGAAGCGGGCGAAGTCGCCAGCAAAATCGCAGTGCGCACCGTGATACGTAAACTGATGGAAGAAGTGACCGTTACTGACGAAAGCTTGCCGGAGAATTACCAGAACTGGTTAAAAAGCGCCGTCGCCCTGGCAAACCAGATCATCTACAACAAGGCCAATGAAACCAACAAGAGCATGGGGACGACGCTCGTTATGGCGGTGGTCGTCGGGCGGGACGTACACATTGTGAACGTCGGCGATAGCCGCGCCTATGTCATTTCCCCGACCAGCGTCCGGCAGGTCACGCATGATCATTCGTTTGTGCAAGCGCTTGTTGATTCAGGCGCGATCTCCCAGAAGGAGGCTAACGAGCACCCCCGCCGCAACATTCTGACCCAGTCCGTAGGCGCGCAGGAAGAACTGACCATCGACCTGTACAACGAAACGTTGGGCAGCGATGAATGGCTGCTGCTGTGCTCAGATGGCCTGTGGGACATGTTGAGCAATGAGGAGATCGGGCGTATTGTGCGCAGCGCCAAATCGCCCAGCGAGGCGTGCCAGGCGTTGGTAGACGCGACTAACGCGGCTGGCGGCCACGACAACATTGCGGCGGTGCTGGTGCGTCTGGCATCGCCGCCACCAAAGGCAGAAAAAACGGCGGACGGCGACGATACGCTCATCCTGCCCACGCCCGCCCAATCATCCGAGTCATAGGGCAGCTTCGGGCTGGCGCTCGGTCACGGCTGGAGCCGCGGGCAGCCCGATGTCACTGGTGCTTTTCGCGCTCGAATCTGCCTTGCGGAACCATACGGCGCCGTCTGTGCCGAGTCCGAAGGGTTCCCAACCCTCGCCAAGTAAAGCCTTGATCGTGGCGTCATAATCGCTCAACACGACGGAACGCGCCCCTCGCCTGGCGTCGCACATCCAGAGCCGCACCGTCTCCCCAAGTGCCGCAATAGACGCGAGTTTGTAATTCATGTTTCCCACCTTGAATGAATCCGTCCATAGAACATATATTCTACCACAAAGTGGTGTCAAGTACCGCAACAAACGGCCCGGCTTTTCTTCATCCTGGAGGCGCAACTGGCCGTCGAGAAGTGGTGTGAGCACTGCGCCAGCGGACTGTCTCCATCGAGGTGATGCAAACTGACAGCCATGCGCCGCCAGCCGCATACCCGGCAACCACGTCGCTGAAGTAGTGGACGCCCAGGTAGAGGCGGCTCAGGCCGATCAGCAAGACGAGCAGCAGCGTCCCAACGATGACGGCGATGCGCTGCCAGCGATGCTTCAGGCCGAGCAGGACGAAATAGGCCAGAACTCCGTAAGCAATCGCCGAGAACATGGCATGTCCACTGGGAAAACTGTAATTCGCAGCAGTCTGCAACGGATCAGCAAAGATTGGGCGAGGCCGCGCGAACAATTGTTTGAGCAGTTGGTTGAGGATTTCGCCACCTGCCCAGGCCACTACCCAGGTTACCAGATATGTCCAGCGCCGCTGGATCGCCAGGACAACCGCGACGATGAGGACAATTCCCCACAGAACCTGGAAACCAAGCAGACTGAAAAAGAGGAAGATCGCTGTGGGCACAGGTCTGGCCCAGGCGTGCAGTGCCAGCGCCAGGTTTTGATCGAATTGCACCAGCGCCGCATTGTTCAGCACCGATCTCGCCAGCAAGCCAAACAGCAGTGTTCCCAGGACGATCACCAGCAAGCCCACGAACAGATGCAGACCGAGATTGCGTTGCGAGTCTGTTTGCGACTCTACCACCTTCGCACCACCTCGACTACCGGATACTTCTATTGTTCGTGTGTTATGTAACGTGTCAACTAAGGAATCGATGAGTCCCGCAAGGCAAGCGTGCGCGGACGGCAGGCCAAGAAAAGGGTGAGGTTATTTTGCTATCCGCAGTTGATCGTAGCGCAGCAGGAAATTCGGCTCGATGGTAATGCCCGTCACGCCGTCCCAGGCTGCCAGCAGTTGCCGGTTTTGCCACAGCGGGATCGCTACCACGTCCGGCATGGCAATGGCCTGCACCTCCTCGTAGAGCGCCATCTGCCGGATCGGATCGGGCATCTGCGCGGCCTGGTCGAGCAGCCTATCCACGTTCGGATTGGCGTAGTGCGCGCCGGAGGCGAGCGTGCCCGTCGAATGCAGCAGGGGCCGCAGGTAAGCGTCTGGATGAGGCACGACAGGCGTCCAGCCAACCAGAATCAGAGGGAACGTGCCGCGCTCAAGCTGCTCGACAAAGGTGTGCGGTTCGCTATCCTGCTGTGAGAGACTGAACGGGCCGTTCCTGACCAGCGTGTTGACCAGCGTGTCGCCTGCGTCGAAGTACAGGTCACCGTACAGACCGCGCGAGGTCATCAGTGCCGCCTCGACCTGTCGGTACTTCGAATAACCGGCCTTGTCCAGCAGGCTCGCCGCCTGTTCGGCGTTGAATTCGGGATAAACTGCGCTCCTGGTCGAGGCCAGTTCTGGGGGCAGCAAGCTGTATAACGGCACTGCCGTATCCAGCAGGCCGCTCTTGGCGATCAGCGGGCGGTCAACGAGCGGCAGCATGGCCCGCCGTAGGGCCGGGTCGTTGAACGGTGGCTCTGACTGCGACACAAGAATATAGAAGGTTTGCAGGCCCGGCCCCAGCGTCAGGTGAATGCCCTTGACGCTGGTGGCATTCTGAGCGTCGTCCGGCGGCAAGCCGCGCCAGGCCACGTCTACCTGGTGCGCTTTAAGCGCCTCGCGCAGGTCAGCGGGTCGATCAAAATGCCGGAGACGAATCGTGCGGGTGGCAGGCGGCGCGCCTCTCCAGGCCGGGTTTGCCGTCAGGGTGATCGAGTCCGCATCCGAGGCCCCCACACGATAAATGCCGTTGCTGCGCCCGGCTTGCAGCGGGAAATAGGGTGGCAGCGCCACAAGCTCTTCCAGGTATGGAACCGGTGCAGTCAGCGTCAGGCTGAGTGCGCCATCCCCTGTCACAGTAGCTGCCTTGATGTACGGCGCGACGACAACCCGGCCCCGCCCGTGCTGCACGGCACGGCTGATCGAGTCGGCAAAGGTACGCGCTGTAATGGGCGTCCCATCGTCAAAGGCCGCATCGGGCCGGATCGTAAAGGTATGGATCAGCCCATCGGGGCTGATCGTATGCGAGGCGGCAAGGGCCAGTTCGTAGCGCAACGTGCCCGGAACCTGCCGGGTCAGGCCAGTATACAGATGGGTGAGCACTTCCCAGGCAAACACGTCCCCGGCCTCGGCAGGGTCGAGTGAGGGCAGGGCTTCCAACGTGCCGATGGTCAATGTCGCCGGTTCATTTTGCGCATGGACAGGGCTTGTAACGATAATCGTCGCCAGCGCCAGCAGCACCATCGCCGCTCGGCGTATTCTGAGGTATGATAATCTCACTGTCAGTAAGCTTCCAACACTACAACCGGGTGACAATTGTATGGCAACCGTATTAATTATCGAGGACATGGACGATTTACGCATCATGATGCGCCGCATCTGTGAAGTCCTGGGCCATGAGGTCGTCGAGGCGCGAAACGGCGACGAGGGCATCACGGTAGCTCAAGCCAATAGACCGGCGCTGGTCATTGTAGACCTGGCGATGCCCTTTGTGAGTGGCGCGGCGGTCATGGAATTCCTGCGCGGCAGTGACACCCTCAAACAGACCCCGGTGATTTTTGTGTCGGCGCTGCCCAATGCCGACGAGGTTGCCAGACAGTACAACGCCGAAGTATTTCTGCGCAAGCCGTTTGTCCCGGACGCCCTCCGGCAGGCCATTGCCCGCTTCACGCTCCAATAACCCGACTATGTGGAAACGAAACGCGCTCCTGATCCTGGCAGCGCTGCTGATCGGCGCGTTGACGTTGCTGGCCTCGGTGAGCCTGCTGCCAGCCGCGCCCATAGCGCCCACACCGACCTGGCCGCAAGGCATCGAGCTGCCCAACAAACTGCCGCGCATACCATGACACGTCTGCCACGTTGGGACTGGGGCGCACAGCCTCACTTGGCGCGTGCGCCTTCGGCGGGGCACGTCAGGTGGCGCTCTGCCAGGCCCTGGATGCGGAACCACCAGCGCGAATCGTAAATGACCATGCTGTTGCCGGGGTGGCAGGATCGATAGAAAAACTGCTCGAACAGCCGGTGTTCAGGCGGCAGCGGCACGTTGAAGGCTGTCCAGGTCACGCCCGGATTCAGGCTCCCCGATGTGCTTGCCGACGGAATGTTGGATGAGTACAGGTTATGGGCCAGGTAGGCATCGGTGACGCCAAAATAGAAGCCAACCGGCGCAACCAGCAAGTAGATCGCCAGTACGCGCACGAACCAGCGGCTGTCCTTGAGTGTGCGCGGCAGCGACTCATGCCAGGGCGCGATGAGCGCCAGCCCGGCAAAGGCCAGGGCTGCGTTCCAGGGCCAGACCGATTGGTTCCAGTTGTGGCCGAGGGGTGACAGGTCGAGCAAGATGCCCAGGTGCAGGCCCAACGCCATGAGGCCAGCCAGCTTGCGCGTGCGAGGGAAGATGGCGAGCAGCCCTGTGCCGGACTCGGCTGCCACGATGACGAAGCCGAAGTTATCTCGCAGCCAACTCGGTGGAGTGGGGATGAGGCCAGTCAGCATCCACTGAGCGCCGCTGTTCATGAAGGCCGGACTGAGCAGTTTGTTCAGACCCGCAAAGCACCATAACGCGATCAGGTGGGCACGGGCCAGCGTCTTCAGATTCGGATCGGGCAGCGTTCCCCACAGCAGAAAGATCAGTGACACGATCTCCGGCTGCAACCGCGTCTGGTCAATCAGGACGGCATAGGCCATGAGCGCCGTATGCAGGACAATGCCAATCTTCGGCCTGACCAGGATCAGGGCCAGCGAGACCAGCAGCACGGCTCCCATATCGAAATAGGGCAGCGGCAGGGCCGGGAGCATCGGCGGCAAGCTGCGCACCTGCCACAGCGGCCAGGTGATGAGCAGGGTGGCGGCCTGACAGACGACCACAAACCAGCGAAACGCCACAAGCAGTGTATCGCCGGAACGAACCGTGCGCAGTGCCGAAACGAGGTGGAACGCTAACGGGTGAACCGACCAGGCACTTTCAACACGCAAAAGCATTGCGCGAAGGTTCACCATTTGATGCCTCGTAACTGTCTTTGGCCTCTAAAGTACAGAGCACCCGCGCGGCAAATGACGAATCGGCCCTCTATTTCACCTCACCCTCTGACCCCTCTCCGAATTCGAGAGAGGGGAACCGACGGGCGCTGTGTCAACGACTGACTCCCCTCTCTGCTTGCGGAGAGGGGCCGGGGGTGAGGTTCTGTGTAACACGGCTTGCGGGTTCAGCCCAGCATATTAAGTTCCGTGCCGTCGCACCCGTGCAGATTCCGCGCGCAATCGTGATGAAGTTAGTGCTTCGCCATCGCGCTCACGGCTACTGCGCCGCCTGCGCTGGCCGCTGCGGTTGGGGCGGCGGGGGCTGTGCCCTCGAATGGCAGCACGCGCCGTGCCTCCTTCGGCGGGCTGACGGGCAGAATAATGAAGAAGGTGCTGCCCGGCAGCTTCTCCGAGTCGAAGCCCGGACTCTCCACCCAGATGCGCCCACCGTGCCCCTGGATCACGCCGCGCGCGATGGTCAGGCCCAGGCCCGGCCCCGCACCCATGAACTTGGTCGCGCCCGTCGAATGCAGCCCCGGATCGGACACACGGAAGAACTTCTCGAAGATCAATTCGTGGTTCTTGGGGTCGATGCCGATGCCGGTGTCTTTGATGGCGATCAGGATTTCGTCTGTGCCGGTTTGGGGATTCTGCTGCAAATTGGCGGTGATGTCGATTCGCCCGCCGTCAGGCGTGTATTTGATGGCGTTGGTCACGATATTGCGAAAAGCCTGGACGAGCCGCTGCATGTCGGCCTCAATGGGTGGCAGACCGCGCAGGCCACGCGCTACGAGCGTCAATTTGCGCTGCTTGATGTTTTCCGTCAGCGGCTCGATTGCCAGCCGCAAGACGTTTTCGGCGGTGGTCTGTGCAAAGCGCAAGTCCATCGCGTCCAGGCCAAGCTGGCTCACGTCCAGCATGTCGCCGATCAGCCGTTCCAGGCGATCCGTCGCTTTGCGCAGGTTGTTGGTCATGCCCGCCATCTGGTCGGGATCGAGCATCTGCTGCTCGTTGAGGGCATCGATGATGTCGGTGTAGCCCCGAATCTGGGCCAGCGGCGTCCGCAATTCATGGCTGGCGATGGTGATGAAATCGGTTTTGACCGAGTCAAGCTGCTCGATCCGCTCTTTGGTCGCCACCAGGTCCTTGTTGAGGGCCTGCATGTCGTCGCTGGCCTTACGCAGATCGCGGACTAGGCGCGCATTGCGCAGGGCCACGCCCGTCTGGTTGGCGATGGTCGCCAGCAGTTCCAGGTCGCGCGGGTAGAAGGGGTTATCGTTGGCCTTTGCGCCGCAGGCCAGGATGCCGATCAACTGCCCCTGGACGACAATGGGCGCGTAGGCGCTCATGCGCAACTGCTTGAAGAAGGATTTCAGCTCGGGCGCAACGTCCGCGTACTCGCGGGCATATTCCAGGTCGAATTGCAGCAGCGGCATCCGTTGCGCGAAGAGCGTGTCATACACCGGGCTGTCTTTGGGAATCCAGCCGCGCACGTCGGGCATCTCGCCCAGGCCCTTTGCCGTTGGCTCGACGCGGATCGTGTCGTTGTCGTCGCGCGTTGCCAGGATCAACCCACCGCGCCGCACCCGCAGGGTACTGCGCAGGGCATTCATGGCAACCTCAACCAGTTCGTCCAGTTCGACCACACCCGACACATCCTGGCTGTAGCGGCGCAGCGCGCTCGACATATCCGCCGAACTGCGTCCGGCCAGACGGTTGGTGATCGCCAGCGTGATCGTTCGCAAGGGGGCATAGATCAGCGCCACCAGGATCGCCAGCCCGGCCAGCAGCAGGAAGCCGTTTTCCGCTGTCGGGTCTATGGCGCGCCCGATCAGCAGCGCAGCCAGCACCGTCACGGCGGTCACGGCGGTCAGCACGGCGGAAGAGAAGGCCAGCCCAAGCACACGCCGGATGTCGAAGACCCGGTGGGCCAGCGCGCCATAGACCACACCCACCATGCCGACAAACTGCGCAATCCAACCGATCTCTTTGAGGACCTCGCTGCCGCTGGTTCCCAGCACCGCGCCCATCAGAATGAGCGGGATGATGATAATCCAGAAGAGCGCGCGGTTGGCGATCTCCGGCAGGTGGGCCTTGTAGAAGCTGTAGAACGTGACCAGCAGCACCAACAAACCGAGCACGGCCCAGCCGCCGACGGCTGTGGCTGCGGCAGCGTCCGGCTGGGCGCTGAAGACGGTGCTCAACCAGCCCGGCTGGCCCAGGATTGCGCCGTTGGGGATCAAAAAGCTGACGGCGATCAGCCCGGCCCACCATAGCAGGCCGAGCATCAACATCAGAACGACTCCACTGCGCTGCAAAAATCGCACAGAGAGCGCGGCAAAGACGACCAGCATCAGGCTGGTCAGGTAAACGGCGATAGCGGGCTGTGTCAGCCCGGCGACGAATAGTGCGGCGTATGGCCCCTCGTGTGCGCGAGGGTGCACAATGTGGATGGCCTGTGCCAGCAGCGCCAGAAACAGCGCGCCGAGCAGCCAGCCCTGGAGCCTGCCCAGTTGAAGGCGCGTGCTCAGGGCCACCCCTAGCAAAATGAGGTATCCGACGCTGAGGCCCCCGGCCAGGAAATAGAAAAACGGGATATCCAAGTTGGTTGCTCCGTCCCCTGGAAATCGACCCGACTGGACTATCGTCTATGTGTTATTGTACTCACAAATCCCGATCCGAAAACCGGGTGCGCCAAAAATTAATGCAGATTTCGGACTCGCTGATCGTAGCCGGGGTTGGGGGTACTCGTCCGGCGCGGCCTGGGCTGGCGCGGCGTAGCCGACCCGCGTGGCGAAGCCGAACCGGGATGGCTGGCCTCCCAGGTCTGGGTCACAGCATGAGTCGCATTGTAAGGGATAAATAACACACGATCCATGCCCAGGGACATGACTATGCACACGACAACCAGGAGCAGCAGCACCAGCGCGCCGATCAGGCGATCATTGCGCAGCGACGGGCGTGGTGGGGGGGGCGCACTGAACTCGCTTGGTGCAAACACAGATGACTCCTTTGAACGCGGCTAGTGTCAATACCTTTAAGTTAAGGAGATTTAACTCACCCGCTGCCCCCTCTCCGCTGCGCAGAGAGGGAGAACCGACCGGGCCAGACTCCCCTCTCCACAAGGTGGAGAGGGGATGGGGGTGAGGTCAACTACAGCCCCTCACCGCCTTATCTAAAAGGTATTGCGGCTAGTGTACCTCACCGCATGTGAACCACGAGCACCGGGTCGGGGTCAGTACTGTCCAGGCCGTTTTTATCGCGGTTGGACAGCGCTATGGTGATGATGAGGCGGCTGTCCGGATAGTACAACCGGGCGATGCTTCCTCGGACAGTGATGGTGTCGGGTGTACCCAGATAGCGCAGCACGTCGCCCGCCGTGAGCACGAGCGGGTCAACCTTCGCACTTTGTACACCCAGTCTGTTGGAGAACTCCATGTAGAGCGAGGTGATCTTTGAGGATGGTTCCTCCTCGCCGTTGTGCGTGCCGATCACGAAGCTGAAATTGCGGCCAGACCAGCTCGGCATAAGTGCCTTCATCGGCGGCACAAAATACCGGGCGATGGGATGCGCGTGCATTCTGGCGATCCCATTGCGGTACGTCGTGCTGCCTGGACGGATTCCGAACAGGCAGGGTGGTCTGCACAGCGAACCGTTCGGGTTGGTCATGAACAGGCGGGCGAAATCCGAGAGCGGTTCGCGTCGCGCTGCAACGGCGACGCCACCGGTGATGGCCGTCATCGCCAGCCAGACGATCAAGACACCTTTCACGAATCTGCGCATGACAGCATTATAACCTGTGTTTGCTGTCACAAAGCGAACCACGCTCTCGTCTTACTGTGCAGAGGTAAGCATGAGAGGTGAGGACATGGAACAACAAAAACAGATCGTAATCATCGGGGCAGGATACGCGGGCATGATGGCTGCACTGCGCCTGGCGAACCAAACACGCCGGCAGCCCGTTGCCATCACCCTGATCAACGCCCAGGATAAGTTTGTGGAGCGGATTCGGCTGCACCAGTTGGCGACCAACCAGGCGCTGGTGGAGCGGCCCATCGCTGACATGTTGCGCGGAACGGGCGTGCGCTTTGTGCAGGGGACGGTTACAGCGCTCGACCCCACTCGCAAGCAGATCACGTTGCAGGACTCAACACGTCCCATTTCTTACGATAAACTGGTCTACGCGCTGGGCAGTTACACCGAACGGAGCCGTGTACCGGGCGCTGCGGGATATGCCTTCACGCTGGATCACGCTTCCGCAATGCGGCTGCGCGAGCGCCTGCCGGGAGTGGCGGCGCGCGGGGGCAAGGTGCTGGTGAGCGGCGCGGGCCTGACCGGGATCGAATCGGCGACGGAGATCGCGGAGGTTTATCCGGCGTTGCGGGTCGAAGTGGTCACGAGCGATTCGCTGGAAGATGACCTGTCCATCCCCGGCGCGGCCTACGTGCACGAGACCTTCCGGCAGTTGGGGATCACGCTACGAGAGCGGACAACCATCAATCGCCTGGAGGCTAACCGCGCCCTGACCGGGGACGGATCGGCCCTGCCCTTCGACATCTGCGTGTGGGCCACCGGCTTTGGGGTGTCGCCGCTGGCGCGGCAGTCTGGCCTGCGCGTCAATCCCGCCGGGCAGATCGTGATCGATGCGCGGCTGCGTTCCGTCTCGCACCCGGACATTTATGCAGTAGGTGATGCCGCTTCGTTCGCGCCGGAAAGCGGCCTCTCGCTGCGGATGGCCTGTGCGACGGCGCTGCCGATGGCCGTGCAGGCTGCCGATAACCTGTCGGCCTGGCTGCGCGGCAAGCCGGAACAGCCCTTTGGCTTCGGCTACATGATTCGCTGCATCAGCCTGGGGCGGCGGCGTGGCTTGATACAGTTTGTCGATGCGGACGACAGACCGCAGCCGCGTATCATTACCGGCACAGCAGGGGCGCTCATCAAGGAAATGATCTGTCGTTACGCCTTTGAGGCGTTATCCATGCAGCGACGTGGAATCGGCATCTTGTGGTGGTCGCGCGCTCGCAGCGCCGGGTCAGCGCCGGAACTGACGGCGGCCAGGCTGAGAGGATAGCGAAGGCAAGGATGATCGAAACGTTTGAGGCACTGCGGCCCAGGCTGTTCGGTATCGCCTACCGGATGCTGGGCAGCGCCAGCGAAGCTGAGGACATTGTGCAGGAAGCCTTTTTGCGGTTTCAGGCCGCCGAGCGCACGTCTATTCGTTCCGAGGAGGCGTTCTTGCGTACCATTGTCATCCGGCTTTGCCTGGATCAGTTGAAGTCAGCCCAGGCCAGACGCGAAACCTATCCCGGCCCCTGGCTACCGGAGCCGATCCTCACGGAAGAATCGTCCGGCCTGGGCGACCCGGCAGAACAGGCCAGCCGCTACGACTCGCTTTCGATGGCTTTCCTGCTCCTGCTGGAAAGCCTCTCGCCGGAGGAACGGGCCGTTTTCCTGCTTCGGGCAGTGTTTGACTACGAGTATGCTGAGATCGCCAGTATGCTCGACAAGTCCGAAGCGACGTGCCGCCAACTGTTCAGCCGTGCCAAGAAGCATATCGTCGAACACCGACCCCGCTTTGAAGCATCGCCGGAAGAGCACCGGCAAATCGTGGCGCGCTTCGTGAGCGCGGCGCAGGACGGCGACCTTGAGGGCCTGATGGCGCTGCTGGCCGAGGGTGTGACCACCCACGCGGACGGCGGCGGCAAGCGGCGGGCGGCCATGCGCCCGGTACGCGGGCGCGAGGTTGTGGCACGCTTCATCCTTCGGGGCTTGGAGCTATCCCTCAAGCATGGGGAGACGTTCGAGCGCGCTGTCATCAATGGCCGAGAAGGCTTTATCCTGCGCGATGGAGAGCACCAGGTGACAGAAGTTCTTGCCTTCGAGATCGTGGATGGCCTGATCCAGAACCTGTATATTGTGTTGAACCCGGACAAGCTAACGCACGTTCAGGTGAAGGATTGAGCAGCTTGCCACTGGCCTGATGCCCTCGACTGCGCGGAGAGGGATCAGGCCAGGTTTGCTGAAATTCTCCCCCAATCCATCCTTCGCCGGCCAATGTACGGTATAATCCCGCCTCAGCAAAGCAGAATACAGACACGGTACAACAGACAACATGCCAGCTCGCTTCTGGGCTATTGCCGATACGCACCTGTCGTTCGGCAAGCCGAAAGATATGGCGCGCTTTGGCGAGAAATGGGCCGGACACCCTCATAACCTCGCCGCCGCCTGGAAAGCCAACATCCAACCCGACGATTTTGTGCTGATCGCTGGTGACGTCTCCTGGGCGCAGTCCACGAACAAAATCCTGGCCGATCTGGTGTGGTTGAGCGCACTGCCAGGGCGCAAAGTGCTGCTGCGCGGCAACCACGATCACTGGTGGAAGGACATTTTCATCGTTCGTAAGATCGTGGAACCGATGGGCTTCTATGCTATCGAGGGGGACAGCCTGGCGCTGGATGGCGTTGTGGTCTGTGGAGCCATGGGACACATTGCCCCGGAAGATCCCTATTATGTGGAAGACCCGAAAAAAGATCGTTACACCCGGGAACTGAAGCGGCTGGACAAAGCGTTGCAACACGCGGCAGCGCAGCGCAAGCCGGGCCAGCCTGTCCTGTTGATGATGCACTACCCGCCATTCACGTCGGAGGGTAAGCGAACGGCTTATGTCGATTTGATCAGCCATTACCAGCCGACGCTTTGCCTGTACGGGCACTTGCATCGCCCGTCAGAATGGCAGGTTGCGCAAAACGGGCTGTACGATGGCGTGCACTACCGGCTGGTGGCGTCGGACTATCTGAACATGACTCCCCGCCTGGTCTGGCCGGCAAGCAACGCGTGAAGTCGATAGGTGTACTAATGCTGATACTGAGGAATTGACCTGTGGGCCTTGCCTATTACCGGATCGCACCGGACATGCTGGAAAACCTTCGCCCGCTGATTGTGGCGCACGAGTCTGAAATCGTCGGCCCGCGCGCGCGCGGTTACTGGTTTGACCGGCCCGACGAATACGACTACGTGGGCGTGCGCGACGTGGCGCGGCAACTGGACGAAGCAGGCCAGCGCCATGCGACGGAACGGCTGGAACTTTCCGAAGTCCAGGCGCACAGTTTGTCGCTGTTGGATGTCGAACTGCCGGGCGATGGCGGCGAATTCCCGCCGCCGCTGTTCATGACCAGCGCCGATCCCGACCTGGTGCGGCGCTCGCTCCGAGCGGCGCGGCGACGGCTCGGCAGCAGCCCGGAAGCAGTGGCGAGCCGGCTGGCGCAGCGGGGCGAACGCGATCCGCGCTTCGCGGATTACGTGGACAAGCAAATTCGCCATCTGCGGGAAGCGCTGCCGCTGGTCTGGCACTTCCACGAGCGCGCGGCTGAGGCCAACGAAGCGGTCCTGGTGGTCGATCTGCGCGCCCGTGACCTGGAAATCCCCGAAGAAATCGAATTGGCAGGGATGAGCGAGACGTAACAGCCGCCTTTCAGGAGACGTATGGGTGGACGCCGAATCGCAAAAGAGTCTGCAATGGCTGGGCGATCAGCATTTTGAGGAGCAGCGTTCGCTGCGCGCTGCCGAGGACAACCTGTTCAACTGGGCCATGTCGCTATTCCTGGCCGGGTTTGGCGCGCTGACGGGACTGCGCGGCATCACCACCGCGCAGTGGAGCGCCCAATGGCGGCTGTTGATCATGCTTGGCCTGGTGGTGATCGTGGCCGTGATCTTGCTCATGGCCTTTTTGATCCGCTTCAACTACGAGCGTAACCAGGCAGCGCTCGCCAGAATTATGGCCCAGCTGCGGCAGACTGGCGGCGCGGCGAACATCCCGGAAGGCCCCAGTTTCATCGTGGATCGCTTATTCTTCTACCTGCGCTGGAGCGCTGTCGGCGCGATGGGCCTGATCCTGCTGGTGCTGGTCTGGATGCTGGGTTAGCTTTGGACGGGCAGCCGCTCTATTCCACCCACTGGCCCGTGATCGGGCACAAGTGGGCGGTTGAACATCTGGCCCGCAGCTTGAATCACGGGCGGGTTCGCCACGCCTATCTGATCACCGGCCCGTCGGGGATCGGCAAAACGACGCTGGCCCGCGCCTTTGCGCAGGCGGTCAATTGTCTGAGCGAAGAAGCGCGCCCGTGTGGGGAATGCCGGGCCTGCACCCTGATCGCGCACGACGGCTACGCCGACGTGAACGTGATCCAGGCCGACGGGAACACGCTCAAGATCGAACAGATACGGGACATGCAGCACATGCTGGCGCTGCGCCCGGTGGAGGCACGCTACCGCGTCGTCATCTTGCGGCATTTCCAGGACGCGACGCCCCAGGCTATGGACGCGCTGCTCAAGACTTTGGAAGAGCCGCCCTCTTACGTCATTCTGCTGCTGACGGCAGACACCGCCGACACGCTCCTGCCGACCATCAAATCGCGCTGCCAGCCCATCAACCTGCGTGTGCTGCCCACTACGCTGATCCGGCGGGCGCTGGAAGAGCGCTGGCAGGTCGAGCCGGAACGAGCGGCGCTGCTGGCGCAGCTTTCGGGCGGGCGCATCGGCTGGGCGGTACGCGCCGCCGAAGACGAAACGCTGCTCGCACAACGTAGCGAATGGCTGGATTTGCTCGAAAAGGCTATCGGGCAGTCACGGGTCGGGCGCTTTATGCTGGTTGAACCCCTGAGCCGGGACAAAGCCAGCCTTGCGGCGGCGATGGAACTCTGGCAGAGCTACTGGCGCGACGTGCTGCTGGTCAGCCACAGCACGACGACCCCTATTGCGAACCGGGATCGCCGTCACGCGCTGGAACAGATCGCGGCGGCGGTTAAGGTCGAGGACGTGCAGCGCGTTTTGAACGCCATCCGCCGCACCGCGAAATACGTGGATCAGAACGTCAATGCGCGGCTGGCACTCGAAGTCCTGATGCTTGATCTGCCTCAGTTGCAGCTTATCCAGGCTCCGCCCGGCGTCAGGGAGTGAGGCCCGTAAAGCGGCACGCCCACTGCCCATTCTGCACGAGGTCACTGACACGGTACAACGTATAGCCCCCCTGGACGTGGAGGGGGGCTATCGCACAATCCATCACGGACGGTTCTCCGGGCGAAACAACCCAGTAATCGAATGCGGCCAGTTGATCGGGGGCGGGCCAGTTCCCGACCACCATCTCGACCCCATCGGCGTGGTAAGGCAGTAGCAAATCCTGCGTCCAGATGCGCGATCCGGCGGGCAGCGTGCTCAGGAACAGGGCCATGTCGTAGCGATCCGCGCCCAGGCGCAGCCGGTGTTTGTCGGCCTCGGACATGAGCGGGCGGCGCAGCAGTTCCGGCTTGTAATCGACGGCAGCGCTGGCCGCAGGCAGGGCGAGCACGACAACCAGCGCGACGGTGATGGCCCGCATATAGCGTATCTGCGGAAGACGGCGCGCGATCTCCCGCAGAGCCTGGGCGCCCATCACGGCGGCAAATGGCGTCAGCACGAGCAGGAAGCGCCCATCGTAAGAAAAAAGTGCCCACCAGATCGCAAAGAAGGGCAGGTGGAAGATCAGCAGAAACACCGGCGCGTCAGCACGTCCCCGTGAGCGCCAAGCCTGCCACAGCGCCCAGGCCATGCCCGCCGTGAACAGCCAGCCGATCACCGAATAGCGCGTATCGACCAGGTACGGGAACAGGTTGACGACGGTGCGTTCGGCCCTGGCTATCCAGCCCGTCGGCGGAAGGAGCGCCCCGGACAGTGCCAGGTTGCGCGCATACCAGGGGCCGGCCACGATCAAATACGCCGCCGCGATCAGGATCGCGTTCCGGGCGGGCAGGGTTCGACGGATCAGGGCGCGGTAGCCGAGCCACAGGGCGATGGACAGGATGACCAACAGGCCGCTGTTTTTTGTCCAGGCGGCCAGCCCGGCCATGATCCCGGACAGCAGCGCATCCGGCCAGGCGTTGCTGCGCTCCAGGCGCAGCAGGAAGAGGGCGGTCAGCCCATAGAAGAAACCGGTGGGCAGATCGACGTAGCCCGCCGAGGCCCAGTGCGTGAACATCGGCGTCAGGGCGACGAGCAGGGCTGCCGTGATCCCGACCACGCGCTCAAACAACCACTCGCCGAGCAGGTAGGCAACGCCGAGAATGCCGACGGACAGCAGCGCCGGGATGAGCGCAGCCAGGTGTTCATTGATCCAGCCCGCCGCCTGATGGGTAAAGGCGTACAGGAGCGGAACCAGCATCGGATACATTTCGTACAATGGCCCGCGTGGAAGCTGCCCGGTCAGCGTGATCTGCTTGCCAAACGTGGCGTAAATCGTGATGGCGTCGTCGATGCCGAACGGCCAGTAGATCGCATTGAAGACGATCAATCCGGCCATGACCGCGATGATCGCCACTGCGCCGCGCCACCATCCAGCAACGCCAATGCCCGAAACAGGGGATTTGGACTTCTCCCGTACCCAGACGAGCCAGCCCATCGCACTCACGACTGCCGCGATTACGGTAGCAAAACGCCAGTCGATGCGCAGGCCCGACAGCCCGATCCAGAGCATGATCTGTGAGAGTGTGCCGACACTGAGGCCGAGCGTGGTTAGCGCCAGCAGGACGGGAGAGGTCGTCCTTTGCCGGTTCAACAGCCAGCGCGCCCAGGGGAACATGAAGACCAGGGCCAGCAGCGTGAGCGGCCATGCAAGCAGGGACACGGCTACTGCACCGCTGGCTGCCCGCCGGTTAACGTCGGACGAGAAATGTCCAATAGGGGACGTTTCATAAGTATGTCTTCACGATCTCGACCAACTGCTGTGCCCGGTGGCGGAAGGTATGCTCGCCCAACACGCGCTGGCGGGCCGCTGCGCCCATTGCGCACCGTTCGGAGTCGTGGGCCAGCAGCCAGCGGTAGCGCTCAACGGCCTCGTCCCGGCTGTGGATCACGTTGATCTCTTTGCCCGGCTCGAACCAGGTCTCCACACCGAGATAGGGATTGGAAACAATGCACGCGCCCATACTTGCCAGTTCAAAGGGGCGCGCGCTGGACGAGGCGAACACCGAGGCATGGGCCTTGCGCGTCACGCACAGGTTGATCTTGCTGCGGCAGGCGTATTCGCGCAGCTTGCTGACCGAGAGATACGGCAGCAACCGGGCACGGCCCAGGTCGCCCAGCTGCCGCCCGCGCACGGCGAAGCTCGCCTCTGGCATGTGCTGGCTGGCATAGGCGATCATGCCGTCGATCCACTCCTCACGGTACTCGCGGGTATGCCCGTAAAAGAACACGTCGATGTCCTGCTTTACCTCTATGGGGCTGAACACGTCCGGGTCGGCGGCGTAGTACAGGACGTGGACGTTTTTCGCGCCCATCTCGCGCAGCATGTCCGCGCCGCCGAGGCTGTTCGAGATAAACCCGGCGTACTCGCTCACGTCTGCGCCCTGGTAAATCTTGAAGCCCGTCGCAAACCCGGCAAAACCCGGCAGGCTGGCCGGTACGTCGCCGTCGTAGTACAGCACAGGCTTGTTGAACCTATCCTGCACAAACTTCGCCAGCCCGACCACGTGGTTGAGCGGTATGGTCAGGAAGATCACGGCGTCGATGTCCGGTTGCGCCGCCAGCGTGCGGGTCAGGAAAGCGCGCCAGCGGGGTGCAATCACACGCTGCGCAAGCTGGCGCTGCGCCCGATCCACCAGCGTTTCCGAGGACGCTGCCGTTTCCACGGGGCGAGCCGGGGACGAGCGCCGGAACGTGTCCCGCACTGCCTTGAACAGATCGCCCTCGCACTGCACCGGGTTGGGAAGCGCCCGCCACCACAGGCTTTCGATGGCTGGCCCCTGGTAGGTCGTCGCCAGCACGTCGACTCCCACTTCATATAGCCCTTTGAGAAGCTGCCACCACGACGGTGTGGCGCTGAATGGCTGGGTGAGGTCGAGCGAGGAGGCCAGGATCAGGAGCTTCATGGTGGCAGATTATAGCAGCGCGAAGTCAGCATACAACTGGCTGCCGTTACATGCTACAATCCGGGCGTTGTCACCTTGAGCGGCAGGGTTATGCACATCTCACGCTGTAAACTCATTGAAATGCAGGGTTGCACCCATTACGCCCACGTTACACCTTTACCCCGCCCATCAGAAATCTGACCGCATTCCGTTCGTGCACAGGCAAGAAGCCAGTCGAATTGTCATTTGTAGAGTCTTTCCCTGATGCTCCGCTGGGAGATGGCAAATGCGGGCGCCACAAAACCCGGTTGCCTGCGGTACTGTTGACGGTTGCCCTGCTGCTGTTCGGCTTTACGCTTCGCGTTATCGATGTCGGGGCGGAGCCGCTGCGCTGGGATGAAGTGAATACCGACTATCTGGCTTTTGAATTCGGACACGAGGGCATCCGTGAACCGCTCGGCGTCCGCACGGTGGCAAACCTCAGACAGTCCCCTTTCTTTCACGACGTGTTTGCAGTTTCGTTTGCCTTCGATCCCGATCCGCGCATGGCGCGCCTGTTCCTGGCAGCTATCCACCTGGTTTCGATGGCCTTGCTTTATTTGCTTGTGCGCCGCTATTTCAGCCCACAAACCGCGCTTGTCACATTGCTACTGTACGCGGTCATGCCGCGTGCCATCTGGTCGGGGCGCTACGTGTGGAACCCCTCCCTGACCTTGCCGTTCGTGATCGCCTATTACCTGACGGGGCTGCTCGCCGGGGACGGTAAGCGCTGGGCACGGCGGCTCAATTCCATCATGCTGTGCTGCGCATTCCAGGCGCACCCTGTCGCCGCACTGAGCGGTCTGCTGTTCCCGTTGTTTGTGATCCGAGACTGGAAACGGGCATCAGGCGTGAGGCGAGAACTGGTGTTGGACTACGGCACTGGCTTCCTGGTCAGCGTCGTACTGCTCGTTCCCTGGGTGTACGCCAGCCTGAGATTTGGCCCGAAGGACACGTTACAGGCCGTCATTTCCGAGAGTGAAGGTTTTGCGCACTTCCTCCAACTGCTGGTGAACAACCCTACGCTGCTTGTGTACCGTCCCAATACGCCGACCCTGTACATCCCGATCTCAAAGGCTCAAAGTGTGGCCTTCGCATTGATCGGCTGGTTCAGCATCCTGGCAAGCCTGTATGCGCTGCTCGGCGGCATCCTCCGTCGTCACGTTCCATCGATGGTTATGGGCGCAGCGTTTATTCTGCCCTCGATGGCAACCCTGGCGCTGCCCCGCAGTTTTGACCATTACTTTATTCCGCTGCTGCCCGCCACAGCGATTGTGCAGGCCATCACGCTGGTCGGCGCACGCCCGCGCCGCAGGTGGCTCACTGCTGCAGGTCTGGCTGTCCTTGTGGCAATGAGCCTGATCCAGGCACAGTATTTTTTCTACTGGCTGCAAATCTACGATCATCAGGCCACCTACAACTATGACTGGCAGCCACCGCTGCGGACAGTCCTTCAGTTTCAGAAGGCAGCCATTCAACCGGGACGCGAAACGATCTATTACATTTTCGGCCAGGCGGATGGGCGTCCCTACGACGAGTACTACCGGCTGTGGCGCATCCTGGGCGCGCGTGGCCCTTCGCGGGTGATCAGCGGCGACAGCTACGCATTCCCGGTTCCCAAAGCAGGCGCGACGATCATCAGCTTCTTGCCGGATCAGGTTATCCCCCCTGAGCTGACGACACGTTCTCGGCAACTGGTGCTTGGCAACTGGCTGCGGGCTGTTGAACTGCCACCCAACGCCGAGCTAACCCCGACCTGCGCGCCTGCACAGCCAGAGCAACTGGCAAATGGCGCGACGGTTGTGGGCTATTACGTCCCCGCGACGTCGGATTTTCGGCCAGGCAAAATCTGGAACATCTACGTGCTGTGGCGCAGCACTCTGAATGAGGATCACACCATCTACCAGATGTTTGTCGAACTGGTTGATGGTCAGGGCGAACGCATTGCGCAGCTTGACAGCCCGACCCTGCATACCGACCTGTGGCACGCGGACGAGATGCTCATCAGCCAAGTTCCGCTGACCATCCCGGCCCGGTTGCCGGATGGCGACAACTTTGCCGTGCGGGTGGGCATGTATCGCCTGCCATACACCGGCCCGGTTGCCGTTTTGAAGGACGGCAAGAGCGCTGACGAGACGTGGGTCACTATCCCGTTCTGTTCGGCGGGCGTTGCACCTGTATTTTGACGGAGGGGATGTCGGGCATATCGCGGTAAGCGCTGGCCGGTGAGTCGAGAATCAAGCCTGCGCCTGGCGCGAATACGCTGTGCCGATCACGCGCCCTGGTTGCCATTTGGCGAGCTTACCGGGTCAGGAACAGCAGACGCATGGTTTTGCTCAGTGCCATCGTGGTTTCCGTTATGTCCGTTATGGTAGTGCAAGTTATGAATCTGGTAGGGGACATTGACCACAGCCACCCGTTCCAGTTGCTGTAATGCCAGGTTGAAGATAAACGCGCTGTTCTGGTGAAGGGCCTGCTCCCAGGGCGTTTCCATAACCAGGTGACCCATGATCACGTTGACGAAACTATCGGGATGCCTGGCAAGCTCTGCTTCAACATGCTCACGGATCGGGCTGATAAGCTGGCGATACGGTGATTCGATGATGACCAGTTCGCGTTCGCCCAGCACACTAACCACACGTTCTTGCCACTTCTTGCGCACGATGGCCGACTTTTCAGGGTTGATCTCAATATGCAGCGCTTTCCACGGAACGCCAAGGGCTTCAGCATAATTGACCAGGCGCAGCGTGCCTGCATGAACATCGTCTACCAGTATCAAGCTCACCACCGGGCCGTTGTACTGCTCCAGACGTTTGCCCGCCGCGCTCAAGAGTGCGGCAACCTTGCGGTAGTGATAATGAATCTGGAAGAAACAGAAGACGAGCGCTGGCACCAGCAAGACGATGAACCACGCCCCCGAAGTGAACTTGGTCACGGTAAAGACGATCATGACGACGCCCGTAGCCAGCGCACCAAACCCACTCAGCAGCATGTGCCGCTTCCAGTGCGGGTCATATTCCAGCGTGGTTGCTTCTGTCTTCACCACCTCGCCGGGCCGCATGTGCCCCATTTTCCAGGCGCGTACCACCATGCCCGTCTGAGACATGGTAAAGCTCAGGAAGACGCCGATAGCGTAGAGCGGGATCAACGCCGAGGTTTCAGCCTTGAAGAAAATGACCAGCAGGGTCGCCAGCCCCCCCAGGGCCGTGATGCCCCAGGAGAAAACGAGGCGCGTTCCCCGGAACGTCAACTGGCGGGGCAGGAATCCGTCCCCGGCGTGAAGGGCTGCCAGGCGCGGAAAATCTGCGTAACTGGTATTGGCTGCCATGAGCAGGATGAGCGCCGTACCCGCCAGCGTCAGGAAATAGAAGAGACTGCCGTTGCCAAACGTTGCACGGGCAATCTGAGAAATGACCGTTTCGGTTTCTGAGGGCACGGCGTGAATCTGATGGGCTAACAGCGTGAACCCCAGAAAGATGGTGATCAGGATGCTGCTCATCATCATCAGCGTTGCCGCTGCATTCTTGCTCTTGGGTTCCTTGAAGGCCGTAATGCCGTTGGAGATGGCTTCAATCCCCGTGAGGGCCGTGCAACCGCTTGAAAAAGCACGCAGGATCAAGAACCAGGTCAGTGGTTCGAGCGTGCGGTGAATGGCCTCAACCCCCTCGACAGGCGTCAATTGACCGGTGGCATACTTGATGCCGCCGACGATCAAGGTCAGGAAGGCCGCTGCCAGGAAGAAATAGGTAGGGATTGCGAAAACGCGGCCTGACTCCTTCACGCCGCGCAGGTTCATGATCGTCATGACGATGATGACGCCAACAGCAAACTCAACCCGGTAGCCCTGCAACCAGGGTATCGCGGACGCGATCTGGGCGGTGCCGTTGGAGATGCTGACGGCAACGGTCAGAATGTAGTCGGTTAGCAGGGCTGCGCCGGCGATCTGGGCGGGCAGTTCTCCCAGGTTATCACGAGCGACGATGTAAGCGCCACCGCCGTTCGGATAAGCGTAGATGGTCTGACGGTATGACAGCGTGACAATGACGAGTAACACCGAAATGGCAACAGCGATGGGGATTGAGATGCCTAAGAATGCCGTACCTGCGAAGGCCAGGATCAGGAGAATTTCCTCGGTAGCATAGGCTGTCGAGGAAAGCGCATCCGAAGCGAAAACGGCCAGACCGATGAAACGGCTGACCGCCTGATGAGGCAAATCCTCGGTTGCCAGGGGCCTGCCTATGAGCAGGCGCTTAATAAAAGACAATCTCGGCGGTGGCGGCGCGGAAGGATAACCCGCCTCCGTCCTGGTCTTCGGCAAGGATTGGTTACGTGTATCAATTCGCTCTGACATAACATTTCCTGCCGCGTGTTGAGGCCTTTACCCAAAGGTAAGCCGCCTGGGTCGGCAGGATGCGTATCCTCCATCGCTTGGCTTCAGAACTCCCATTCGCCGCGTAGGCCGAACAAGAGATTCTCATGAGAAGATAGTATAGACGCCAGCGCGTCAAGATCTCATAAAGATAAAGCCTGTCGGCATAAATTTTTCGTAAAGATCGAGCTGTCGGCACGGCTGGTCGGGTTATTTGTGACTGGCCTGGGCGAGGACTGACGAAGCCGAATCAGGGCGGCCATTGGCGGCTTCGAGGGTGTACAGTTGGCAGTTCAGACTGTTCAGCCTGTGGCGCAGTGTCCACACCTTAAATTTGTGCCAGTAGGGAAACAGCCCTGCCGGAAGTTTTGCAAAAACGGTCTGCGCGTTCACATAGGCCGCCGCGTCGGCCAGGGCTTCGGTTAGCGAATAGTACTGGAACCTGGTGATTTGAAAGTCAACGCCGTATTCTTTAGCCAGCCTGCAAGCGTTGCGGATCGTCTCGTGTTCTGAACTGGTATATTCGATCTCGCCCATATCTTCGCCCACCAACCCGATATGGGGAACCGCCACCATTCTGACCAATACCACCGATGTGTGCGCACGGCTTGCCATCGCGCAGGCCAGATGCATTGCCCTCAGCGTCCATTCAGGATCGGCAAGCTGCACCATTATGGGCCGATTCGCCACGAGATTTCCCCTATGTTCTCTGTCTCATTGACAGCTTATGGCTGAGGACATCAAGATAGGGTCAATGACAACGGCGATCCAATAAAGATTTTGTAAAGAGGTGGCTGGTCGTTGCCGAGGAGCCTGGTTTGAGTTGTAGGGAATGCCTTCGAGCACTCGCTATTCGGTATCAATGAAGCGATAGCCTATGCCCGGCTCATTGAGGATATAGCGGATGTTGCGCGCGGGGTCTTCGCGCAATTTTTTGCGGATCTGATTGATAAACACGCGAACGTAATGATCCATTTCGCTGTATTCAGCGCCCCACACCTGGCCCAACAGCGCACGATGAGTCATGACTTTGCCGGGGTGAGTAGCCAGCAATCGCAATAGCTCATATTCCTTCGGGGTGAGATGTACCTCTTCGCCCTCAACAAAAACACGGCGATTAACCAGGTCGATCAGCAACGCACCGACCCGAATCTCCGCGGTGGAACTGGTGCTCGGTTCGACAGCGCTGCGTCGCAAAACTGCCTGGATGCGGGCCTCAAGTTCCCCCATGCTGAAAGGCTTGGTCACATAGTCATCGGCCCCCGCGTGTAAGGCATCAATCTTGATTTTCTCGTCCTCACGCACCGAAAGCATGATGATGGGGACTTTGCTCCACTCACGGAGATTCTTGCAGACCTCCAGGCCATCGGGCGGGCTGCCCAGCGTAACGTCAAGGATGATCAGGTTGGGGGTATACTGCGCAGCCATCTGAAGCGCTTCAGTGCCGTTGGCCGCAGCCAGCACCTGGTAACCGGCGGCTTTCAGCCCGGTTTGCAGCATTTTTCGAATGGCAAGTTCATCATCGACAATGAGGATCCTGATCAAGGTCAATATCCTCCACAACCGGGAGCGAGAAGATGAAGGTTACACCACCACCTATTGTATCTTCAACCCAGAGCCGACCCTTGTGCGCCTCGATTATGCCCCTGGCGATTGCCATGCCCAGACCGATATTGCCCTCTCTACCGCGATAAAAGGGTTCCCAGATTAGCTCGCGCTCTTCGGGCAGGAGATCCGGGCCGTGATTAATAATCGACACGCGCGCTTCACCTTCCTGAAAGCTGCCGATAATCTCTATTTTGCTGTCGGCTGGCTCGTAGCGTAACGAGTTTTCCACCAGGTTACTCAACGCCTGTAGCATCAGCCCATAATCAAAGCGAACCAGCGGCATCCGGTCCGGAAAGTGCATCTTGATGCGCTCCCGGTGGGTGAGTTGCCAGGTTCGGGCGGCCACATCTCCGACAACCTCTTCCAGATCATTCCAAGCATCGTTGATCTTTAGAGCACCTGCCTTCAGGCGCGAGATGTCAAGGAGGTTGCCAACCATCTTATTAAGGTGATCAGCCTCGTTCTCGATTGTCCGAGAAATCTCCATGCGCTCCGCTTCGGTCAGTTTGGCGTGAAGCTCCAACAAGTTGCTGGCTGAGGTTTTGATGATCGTGATAGGCGTGCGCAAATCGTGGGAGACCGAGTGGAGCAGCGCCGTTTTCAAGCGATCCGCTTCCTGATAACTATGCGCTTTTCGAGCGCGCTCGTTCAATTCGATCCGTTCCAGAGCTGCCGAAGCCTGAGCGGAACTGGCAGTAATGAGGCGGATGAGCGACGCTGTGGGGGCCTGGTCAAATGTCACCCGCAGCGTTCCGTAGATATCGTGCTCCGTATGGAGCAGAAGATACAGCTCATTCTGTGCGCTTGAAGAAGTTTCAATTTTACCCGGAAGGATGTCAACGTCCTGGGCTAACAGATCCATTTTGAGGATGGACTTCAGGGCCTGGTAGACACTTTCCCTGTCGGTTAGCTGGTTGAACGTACTGCTCAATTTATAAAGGATATCCTGTTCGTAGGCGCGCTGACGGGCATTATCGGCCTGTCTACGGACTTGCGCCGCAAGCTGGCCGGTCAGTATGGCGACGGCGAAATAGATGACGAGATCGAGTAATTCGTGCGGATCCGCCACCACGAACGTGTACAAAGGCTTGACCAGGAAAAAGTTGAAACACAGAAAGCTGATCACAGCGGCGACGAGCGAAGGGCCTGTGCCCTGGTAGATGGCGCTGACGAGGATAGACAACAAATAGACCAGCGCAAAATTCGCCAGGGTGAGTTCATCTCGCAGAAACCACAGGAAGAGCGTTACGCCGCCGACCAGGGCGGCAGCCAGAACGTACTTTGCTACAGATTTTCGGTAAGACATCGGTCAAAAGCCAATCTGAAACCTGGCAGCACTGCGGAGGGTGTGTCGAGCACCCCGACCCAGCGCCACTCAGCGCGAAAGCGGGCCTGCTGCCGGAGGCTTCGACTTGAGAGTGTACCTGATTGCCTGCGATCCGGTCAGGTTGGGGTGAATTCGGGGCTGTTCGTGGGGTAAGGGCACACGCTTCACCGGGAAACACAAATAGCCGCCGCATGAGCGCGTTTCCTTCTTGCATGACTTTGCGACTATTCCTAATATTTTAGCACGTCCGAGGGCCGCTGTCAGCCACCAGAGCCGCGCAGTACCCGATCCACGAACGCGCCCGCCAGCCCCGTGTACTGTGCCGGGTCGAGCAGGCTGTCGATGGTTTCCGCGCTCAGGAAGGCCGTGATAGCCGGGTTCTGCTTGAGCACTTCACCCAGCGGGACACGGTGTTCAAAAGCGTACATGGCGGCCTCATATACGGCGTCGTGGGCGTGCTGCCGCCCGATGTGCTTGCCAAGCGCCAGCATGACTCGCTCGGCCAGCAGCGCGCCGTGCGTGGCTTCCAGGTTGCGCAGCATGTTGTCCGGGTAGACGATCAGGCCGCCGATGACGCGCAGCGAGAGCTGCAGCGCGCCATGCGCCATGATGCACAGTTCGGGGATGTACGCCCATTCCATCTGGAAGCTCGACCAGTCGCGCTCGTGTTCGTGCAGCATGGCGTCGATGGCGGTGGTGGCGTGGCGGCGCGTCAGCCGGGCCAGCGTCAGGATCGATTCGCAGAGCATGGGGTTGCGCTTGTGCGGCATGGTGCTGCTGCCCACCTTGCCCATCTCGAACGGCTCCTCGACCTCGCCAAACTCGGACTTTTGCAGGTCAATAATCTCGTGCGCGATCTTGCCGAGCGTGGCGACGATCATGGCGATCACCCCGGCGAACTCCGCGAAGTTGTCACGGGCAGTGTGCCAGGCGATCTCCGGCACGCCTAAGCCAAGCTCCTGCATGAGCCGGGCGTTGATAGCCAGGCCGTTTTCGCTGACGCTGGCAAGTGTGCCCGCCGCGCCCGCAAACTCGCCGACCAGCACGCGGGGCTTGCTCTCTGCGAGGCGTGCCCGGTGGCGGCGCATCTCTGCCAGCCATACCGCCGCCTTGAAGCCAAACGTGATCGGCAGGGCTTGCTGCCCATGCGTGCGCCCGGCCATCAGGGTATCCCGGTGCTCGCTCGCCAGTTTCGCCAGCGCCCCGATCAGGTCGTCCAGCGCCATTTCAAACAAGGCGATGGCTTCCTTAATTTGCAGGACAATGGCCGTATCCATCACGTCCTGGGTGGTCGCACCCCAGTGGACGTAGCGCCCGGCCTCGCCCTCGCATAGTTCGGATAGCTGCCAGATGACCGACACCAGCGGATGCACTGTCTTGTCGATGCCTTGCTTGATGGCTGCGGTGTCCATGTTGGCGGCCTGTGCCTTGCGTGTGATCTCGGCGGCGGCCTCAGCAGGAACCAGGCCGAGCGCGGCTTCGGCACGGGCCAGCGCCGCCTCGTAGTCCAGCCATTTTTGCAGCAGGTTCAAGTCGTCGAAGACGGCGCGCATCTCGGCAGAGCCAAACAGGTCTTTGAAGAAGATCGAGTCGATCACGTGGGCGGGCATGGCCTAGTCTTTCGCCTGCCGCGAGAGGATATAGCCCTTCACGCCCACCAGCGTCTGGTGCATGTGGTAGGCGATGGCGTCCCGCAATTGCGCTTTGTTGTGCGCCACACAGGCATCCAGGATTTTTTGATGCTCCTCCTGGATAATCGGGGCCTGATCCGTAAAGTAAACGTAGCGAAAGCGGTAGCGCTCGGCCAGTTCCCACAGGCTGGCGATCATGTTGCTCAGGTAGCGATTTTGGGCTGCGTCATAGATGATGAAATGGAAGCGGCGGTTGCACTCCATAAAGCGGCTCAGGTTATGGCTTTCGAGCGCCTCCTTCATCTCCGCGTTCAGCGCTTTCAATGCCGCCAGGTCGTCGTCGGTCAGGCGTTCGGCGGCGTAGTACGCTGCCTGGCCTTCCAGGATGGTGCGGGCCATGTACAGTTCTTCCATGTCGTCCAGCGAGGTCTGCGTGACGAATGCGCCCCGGCGTGGAACGATCTGCACGAAGCCTTCGGCTTCCAGTTTTTTGAGCGCTTCCCGCACCGGGACAAGGCTCACGTTCAGGTCAGCGGCAAGCTGTGCCTGATCGATGCGCGATCCGGCGGCCAGGTCGCCGTTCAAAATAGCATCCCGAATCCGATCCTGGACGATGGCAGCGATGGTCTTTTTGCTGTCCTCGATGGGTTTGATACGGTTTTGCGTCATGCCCGCCAGCCTGTATGATTATGAACTCAGCCCGTGATCCTTTCAGTGCATTGCTAAATAATAAACTATAATTTATAATTTTTGAAGCCTCGAAGAAACGTTTTTTGGAGAAAGATATGCGGCGTTTTGGGCAGACCATACGGCTGAGGCCGGAAGCAACCGAGGAATACAAACGTATCCATGTGAAGATCTGGCCCGAAATCGAGAACGCGATCCGTGAGGCGGGCATTCGGAATTATAGCATTTATCTGAAAGACAGCGTCATGTTCGCTTATTTTGAGTACATTGGCCCGGATGCCGAGTTTGAGACGCGCATGGAGGCGCTTGCCAGAGCGCCCCGGATGCGCGAGTGGTGGGACATCACCGAGGCGATGCAGATTCCGCTGGAGACGCGCGCCAAAGGCGAATGGTGGGCCAACATGGAAGAAGTCTTTCACCAGGACTGAAGAGACGTGTACACCGACGTGGTGCTGCCCAACCTGGGCTTTGGTATGGAAGAAGGCAGGGTGATCGCCTGGCTGAAAGGGCCAGGCGACGCCGTCCATAAGGGCGAAGCCATCGCCGAAATCGAGAGCGACAAGGCGACTGTCGAGCTGGAAGCTGTCGTGGATGGCACGCTTGAGGAGATCACCGTCCCGGCGGGAACTGTGGCGGTGGTGGGCGGCGTGCTGGCACGTATCCGCACGGAGAAAGCCGTTCCGACTGCTCCGCCGCCTGCGCTGAGTGCCGGGCCGGCGCAGCCCATCCCAGGGCGCGCAACGCCTGTCGCCGAGCGTCTGGCCCGTGAACACGGCATCGACCTGGCGCAGGTAACGGGAACCGGCCCCGGCGGGCGCATCCTCCGCGAAGATGTACAGGCTGTCATTGACCGGGCCGCCAGCCAGCCCACCGAAGGCTCTGGCCGTGCAAAGGTGCTGGCGGCGCCTGCGGTGCGCAAACTGGCCCGTGAGCGTGGCATTGACCTGGGCAGCGTTCGTGGTACAGGCAAAGACGGCCACATCACCCGCGCCGACGTGGAAGCGGCGTTGGCTGCGGGAGCCAGGCACACCACGCGCGAGACGGTTGAACTGCCCCCTGTGAGCCTGGACGATGGGCGGCGCGAAGTGCCTGTCAGCCAGATGAGACGAGCCATTGCGCGGCTGTTGGCCCAGACTGTGCAGGAAGCGCCGCAGTTCTACACGACGGCGGAACTGGATTTGACGCACGCGCTGGCCGTTCTGCCCAAAGAGATCGGCATCAACAACCTGATCCTTTACGTCACGATCCAGACCCTGAAAGACCTCCCCGAACTCAATGCCACTTACGAGGACGGCCACCTGTACGAGTACGAACACGTCAATCTGGCGGTGGCTGTCGCGCTGCCATCGGGCCTGATCACGCCGGTGCTGCACCGAGCGGACGATTATTCGCTGGCCGCGCTGGCCGAGCGTGCGCGCAACTTGATCGTGCGGGCGCGAGAGAACCGCCTGCGCCGAGAGGAACTGAGTGGGGGTTCGTTCACCGTCAGCAACCTGGGCATGGTGCAGCAGGTCGAGCGCTTTACGGCAATCCTCAACCCGCCGCAGGTGGGCATTCTGGCGGTGGGCGCGGCCAAAGACCGGCCCGTCGTCATCGACGGTGGCCTGCACGTCCGCAAAACGGTGTACGTTACGCTGACCGCCGATCACCGCATTGTGGACGGGCTGGTCGCGGCCCGGTTCCTGGAAGCCTTTGATCATCGCCTACAGACTTTTTCGGGATAAAGAGGATAATTTCGTGGCTTCAGCACTTGGCTTGGAGATGCGCCAGCACATGTTGCGGCGGATGCTCGAAATCCGCACCTGCGAAGCGCGCATCCAGGACCTTTTCCTGGAAAACGTGATTCGCGGCACGACTCATCTTTGTGATGGGCAGGAAGCCGTCTCGGTGGCGATGGCCGCCAACGTCGACGCCAAACGCGGCGATACCGTGACCTGCACCTATCGCGGGCACGGCCACGCCCTGGCGCTCGGCATGTCGCTCAGAGCGATGATGGCGGAATTGATGGGCAAGGCCAGCGGCTGCTGCAAAGGCAAGGGCGGCTCAATGCACCTGACCGATATGAGCCTCGGCCTGATCGGGACGTTCGCCATCGTCGGCGCGGGGCTGCCCGTGACGAATGGCGCGGCGCTCACCGCGCAGATCAAGGACACGGGTGCGGTCAGCATTGCGCTGTTCGGTGATGGCGCGGTGAACATCGGGGCCTGGCACGAAGCCGTGAACCTGGCGGCGCTGTGGAAGCTGCCGGTCATATTCATCTGTGAGAACAATCTGTACGGCGAGTACAGCGCCTTCAAAGACACCTCGCCCGTCGACCACGTGGCAGACCGGGCCAGGGCTTACAACATTCCGGGCATCATCGAGGACGGGCAGGACGCCGAGGCGCTGTACGCCACCATCGAGGAAGCGGTGGAACGTGCCCGTGCAGGCGGCGGCCCCACCCTGATCGAGGCCAAGACGTACCGCTATCGCGGCCATTCCCGCACCGACGCTGCGCCCTACCGCCCGGCAGGTGAACTCGACCAGTGGTTGGCCCGCGACCCGATCCACATCCTGGCACAACGCATGATGGCCGACGGGCAGCTTACCGAGGCGCAACTGGCGCAGATCAGGAAGCAGGCCGAGGATGACGTGCAGGCGGCAACCCAGTGGGCGCTGGCGCAGCCTTACCCGCCGCTCGAATCGGCGCTGGAAGACATCTGGGTCTGATCGGAGAATCGACGATATGACTGTCCTGACTTACCGTGAAGCGGTTTGCCGCGCGCTGGACGAGGAAATGGCCCGCGACGAAAACGTGATCTTCTTTGGGGAAGATGTCGCCAGGGCGGGCGGTGTCTTCAAGGTGACGCCGGGCCTGTACGAGAAATACGGGCCAAGCCGCGTGCGCGACACGCCTATCTCGGAGGCGGCGATTGTGGGTGCAGGGGTCGGCGCTGCCGTCACCGGGCTGCGCCCGGTGGTCGAGTTGATGTTTGCCGATTTCGCGGCGGTGACGCTCGATCAGATCGTTAACCAGGCGGCCAAGCTGCGCTACATGTCGGGCGGGCAGCTCAAAGTGCCACTGACGATCCGGGCCGCACAGGGGGCAGGCGCGGGTTTCGCCTCGCAGCATTCGCAGTGCTGCGAAACGTGGTTCATGCACGCGCCCGGGCTGAAGGTCGCCGTGCCCTCCAACCCGGCAGATGCGCTTGGTCTGCTCAAAACGGCCATCCGCGACGATAACCCGGTGGTCTTCCTGGAACACAAATTCCAGTATGCCGAGAAGGGCGAAGTCCCCGACGGGGAACATCTCGTGCCGTTTGGGGTCGCCAACGTCCTGCGGCAGGGTACAGACGTGACGCTTGTGGCTGTACAGCGCATGGTGACGGTTGCGCTCAGTGCCGCTGACGAATTGGGGAAAGAAGGAGTTTCGTGTGAGGTCATCGATCCGCGCACGCTGGTTCCACTCGATCTGGATACGATCCTGACTTCTGTCAGGAAGACCGGGCGGCTGATCACTGTCGAGGAAGCCGTTCATGCGGGCGGCTGGGGTGCAGAAGTCGCCACGCAGGTGACGGACAAAGCCATCTGGTCTCTGGAAGGGCCGGTGATCCGCGTGACGATGGGCGCAGGGATCATCCCGTTCAGTGGGCCGCTTGAAGAGGCCATCATCCCGGACAAGAAGCGAGTGATCGAGGCGGTGCGGCGCGCGATCGAGGCCTAGCCTCAATACCTTTTAGTTAAGGAACGATTGGTAGCATGGCCCTCATCCCCCGACCCCTTCTCCCAAAGGAGAAGGGGAGAAAAGCCCCTCTCCCTGCGGGAGAGGGGTTGGGGTGAGGGCTTATCTATGAAGTATTGGGCCCAGATTAATCCGGGGCTGAGAAAACAAAACCCAACCCACAGGGCGCGGGCATAAAAAAGGGAGTCGGCACTCCCGCCAGACTCCCCGTCTTAACCGTTACTGCCGGCAACTTCGATGTAGTGTTTCCAGGCGTCCGGGCCAGTGCCTACCGCGATGACCAGATAGCTGGTGCGCGGTGTCTTTGGCTCCCAGAGCATCCGCAGCCCGGCCTCCCCTGGCATCTTGTCGCCTTTGCGGTGATTGCACTGGTAGCAGGCGCAAACCGTATTGGTCCACGTGTCTTTTCCGCCCCGCGAACGCGGCAGAATGTGATCGACGGTCAGATCGGCTTTGGTCAGCGGCCTGCCACGCACAATGTCGCCGGGACGCACGCCGCAGTAGATGCACGTGTAATTGTCACGTGCCAGAACACCTTTGCGGCTCCAGTGTGCTTTGCGGCGCGGTACGTTGATATAAGTGCGCAGCGCGATGACCGAGGGCACCGGGAAATTCGCGCCCACCGTGCGGAGAAAACGACCTGTCTCTTCGACGATGACGGCTTTGCCAGCCAGCACCAGGTTGATAGCGCGCGGCACGGAAACGACGGCCAGCGGCTCCCAACTGCTGCCATTGAGAAGAAGCACACGCCCTTGCAAACCAACATTCCTCCCCAGCCTCACGCGGCTGGACGTTTCGCCAGCCCCGTGAACGTCAGGGTGGCGTCCGGTTCCCGGCCTACAGCCGGGCTGTCATGTTTTTGGGCATCGGGGTTGATTATAGGGGTCTCTGCCGAAAAACGCCATCCCCAACTCTTAACAGAAGTGGCACTGAATCACGCCTGAGTACAGGCCAGGCATCCAACCCGCCAGACCAGGACAAGCCCACCCAAAAGTTGCTCGTCAGTTCGCACGAGAGAGCGTGGACTTCCCGGCCTCCGTCACCATGTTTTCCGGCGGCTGATCCGGGTCGCTCGCGTCGAAGGCGCTGATGCCCGGATTGTTGGCAATCTCGTTGAAGAATTCAATGCTGTAGTCGGTCATTCCCCCGGAGTGGATGGCCTGGACGTTGCCCTCTGCATCAACCAGGATAGTTTGCGGGATAGCGTGCAATCCGTACTTCTCGGCAAAGGAGGTTTTAGGATCATCCACCAGAATTGTGGCTTTCAACTGCATGTTCGCCAGAAAGCGTTGCGCATCGGCCTTGCGATCATAAACGTTGACAAAGTAGACGGGCACAGTCAGGCCATCGTTTTCAATGTTCTCGACCAGCAACGGGAATTCGTCGCGGCAAGGCGGGCACCACGACGCCCAAAAGTTAAGGATGTAGGGGCCTTTGAGCGCCTTGCGTGTGATCTGCCCGTCTCTGTCAAAATACTTAAACTGGAAATCGGGCATCGCCTGGCCCACGTCCAGTTTGCCGGGTCTGCCCGTCTCGTCGTGGCCCATGTTGCCGTTAACCCAGGCCGTGTAATTGCCGTTGTCGATGTCCTCGCTGTGCAACTGGCGCGCCAGGTCGTAAATGTGAAGGGCCTTTTCTTCGTCGGCGCGGGCAGGAGTGGCAGTCCATTGCCCGGCCAGTGCAAGCAACGTAGTTACCAGGATCACCCCAATCAGGTGTCGCTTCGCCATCATACTCGGCAACCTTTCTCTCGTGCGTGCTGTTCAGTTTAACACATCGCCGGGGCGGTTCCCACGAGGCGCAAGAAAAAGACAGCGGGTGGAGCTACAAACGTCCACCCGCTGTCAAAATCTTTTCAAAAATCTTTTCTCGGTTGGGGCCGCGCCAGGTATGCAGCCCCAACGAGCGACAGGAGGAACAATCTTGCTCCGGCCCTGTGGAGGACGCGGGGCCGCGAGAGCAAGCAGTGGTAGGAGCAGGACTACCAGCCGTTTAGGCTGGCTGGTACGGACGAAATGGGCTGCCCCGCAGCAGGCGAAACAGCCTCTTTTCTTAAATCCATACATTCATCATTATTCATGGGAAATTCATGCTGTCGCAGTGATCCCCATCACCTTTTTGGCTGTCAAATGTCACTTTTTTGTAAAAAGCGGCCATGATCGACGGCGCGGATCCGCTGCAGGTGCTGCTGCGGATCACCCTGCCGTTGTCGATCCCCGCGCTGACGGCCTTCGCCGTGATCACGGTTCAGGCGGCCTGGAACGATTTTCTGTGGCCGCTGATCGTGTCCACGTCGCCGCAAACGCGCGTCGTGACCGTCGGCATTGCGCTCTTGCAGGGCCAGCGCAACACGCCGTTCAATCTGCTGATGATGGGATCGTTCCTGGCGACAGTGCCGATGCTGATCCTGTTTGTGGTGTTGCAGCGCTACTTCATCGAGGGCGTGTCCACGTCCGGGATCAAGCGGTAGTTACGGTGCGGGCCGTGTCAGGCGCGGTGTGCGTGTATTCACCTGTGTATCGTGGCTGCCGGTCAGGTAGTCGTACAGGATGCGCAGTGCCGCCTCCGACGAAGCCGCCTTATTACCTTCGCGGTCATACGGCCAGATGTAGCGTTCGGCCCGATCCACATTGGGAGCGCTGAATCCGATGTAGGTCAGGCCGACGGGTTTCGTCTCCGTGCCGCCGCCCGGCCCGGCGATTCCGGTCACGCTCAGAGCCACGTCCGCGCCGAAGGCGGTGCGTGTGCCCCGTGCCATCTCGATAGCCGTCTGCTCGCTGACCGCGCCGTACTGCCGGAGCGTGGCCTTGCGGACGTGGGCGAATTTGTACTTGGCCTCATTGGAGTAGACCACGAAGCCGCCCAGAACGTAGGCCGAACTGCCTGCAATATTCGTCAGGCGGTGCAGAATCAGCCCGCCCGTGCAGGACTCCGCAACGGCCACCGTCATCTGGCGGGATTTCAACAACTGGCCGACCAGAGCCTCAAGCGGCTGTTCCTGTTTGGTCATCCGAACCGCCTCCCACTGGCGGCCCGCTCCCGAAGGACGGTTGCCACGTCCGCCTCCTGTTCGCCGGTGATCAGATCAAAGTAGACCGTCGGCCAGCGCTGTTTGATTTGCTGTGTCATGAACCCAGCCACGTCGGGCGTTGCCAGGACGGTGATGCCCAGGCTCTTGGCATAGGGCAGGTAGGCAATGTAGTCCGTCGAACTGATAACGGTTGGGCGGAAACGCTCCCAGTAATCGCGGGCATTGTCAAAAAACCAGGCGGTGTTGAAGCCAGGCGCGACGACCAGAAAATGGTAATCGGGCGAGCCGTGAATCGGCCCCGGCCCTACCGGAACCTTGACCACGTGTGGCCCCGGCCCTTCGAGCGCATCGATGGGCGGCACGCTTTTGAAGGCGGGTGGGGTTTCCATCAGGCGGCGTGTGGCGGGGAGCGGCCCGCTGGGACCTTCCCAATATTCGTCGTCCTTCCACAGCGTCAGCCCGAACATCCAGGGCGGCCCGATCTGGGCCAGCCAGTTGAACAGGGCAACAGTGGCCTCGGCGTGGCTGTTCCAGGTGAAGCCGGGGAAACGCTGGTCAAGCTGGCGCACGCCGCCGGGGCTGGGGACAGGCGTGATGCCCCCCTCCGTGCCGACGACAGGCACAGCGCCGCCGCCGAAAAGCTCCTGGAACTTCAGAATGAACGCCTGGCCCATCCCCGTCAGGCCAATCGGGTCGCCGAGCGGGTAATCCGGGCCGCCCGAAACTGCCGTCAGGCCAGGGTGATCGGCCTGCGTGAGCGGGTCATAGGGGTACTCAAAGTGCCAACCGCCTTCGTCGGCCCTCTGCTCTTCGGGCGAACGGGCCTGGCGCGCGTTGGCCCCCTCCTGGTAAAAGTGGTTGTAGAAATACGGGTGGGTGGCACACCACAGGCCGTTGTTGGCGATGTTGCGGAAGCGGTCATAGGCGTTGTCAGAGAGGTAGGCGAACATGGTGACCAGCCAGCTTGTCACGTCCTCGCCACGCCCCACCGCCTCGGCCAGCGCAGGGAAGGCCGGGTAGCCGCCCATCTCGATGATTTTCTCGGCAAAGTCCATCCAGTTTTCCATCAACGGCGCGATACAGCCGGCCACGTTGTTGAAGTCCGGGGGAGTCTCCACCGGCCATTCCGCTTCCAGGTTCGGCTCGTTGTAGAACTCGAACCAGCGCACCCCAGCAGACATATATTCCTTCCAGGCGAAAACCATGTCTGAAGTGAATCCATTCGCCCCGAAGCGGGGCCGCCACAGCCGCACAATGGGTGTGATGTTGTTGGCGAGCATCTTGGGGATGACGTTCATGAATTCGCGGTCCACCGCCACGATCTTGGCCCAGCCCATGTGCATCCTTGCCAGGCGCTCTACGTCAAAAAAGTGTGCCGCCTGAGTGTTGTGCATCCCACGTGGGTTGTGCGACCACTGGTATTCGTCCAGACGCATCAGCGGCTCTTTCGGGTCGGCGTCGGGGTAACGTTTTCGGGAACACCGAAGCGCTGCTCAAGATCGGCCCGCCCGTCCAACGTCAGCTTCATTTCTTCAACAAAGTCGTAGACCAGAGGATCGTGCCGCGCTCTGGGGAAAGTCTTCTTCACATCGTCCGCGATCTTCTGCGCCATGTCACGCCGTGCCAGCGTCGTGATCGCAATTGAGCGGTGAGTCGGCACATAGGTGATCAGGTCGAAGCCGTTGACCACAATCGGGCGAAAGCGCTCCCAGTAGCGGCGCGCCGCGACAAGGAACCAGTCTGCGCCGAGCGAGGGATCAATGTACAGGAAGTGATAATCTGCCATTCCGGGTGCTGCATGTTTGCTGGTCGAATACGGCGCGTTTATAGCCTGTTGAGACGTGGAATGCAAGACCCGGTTTCGCGCTGTGAATGGGCTGTAAGTTGTTGCTTGCGTCAGCGGAGCCAGCAGCGCCTGATAGGCTAGAGCGAAGTGATGTCCAGCGCATCACGCAGGCCGTCGCCCAGCAGGTTGAAGCCGAGCACCGTCAGCAGGATCGCCAGACCGGGATAGAACGGAATCCAGATCGCGGAGCGAATGAAGGCGCGCCCTTCTTGCAGCATCTTGCCCCAACTCGGCGTGGTCAGGTCCGCCGTGCCCAGGCCGAGAAAACTGAGGGCTGCTTCCTGCAAGATGACGTTGGCAATACCCAGTGTTGTGAAGACGATAAGCGGCGTCAGCATGTTGGGCAGAATATGCGCAAACATGATCTGCGAGTCTTTAGCGCCGATGAGCCGTGCCGCCGCGACGTAATCCGTCTCGCGCAGGTAAAGCACCTGGGCACGCACCAGCCGTGCAATAGACGGCCAGATGATCAACGACAGGGAAACGAAGATGTTGGTTTCGTTCGGGCCGAACGCCGCGACCAGCGCCACCGCGATGATCAGCAGTGGAAAAGCCAGGAACAGGTCTACCACGCGCATGATCAGCGTATCGACCAGGCCGCCATAAAACCCCGCGATCAGGCCGGGCACGACTCCCAGAACAAGGCCGAGCGCTTCGGCCAGAATCGACACCTTGATGGAGATTTGAGCGCCGTAAATGACCCGGCTCAGGACATCTCGCCCCACGTCGTCCGTCCCAAAAGGGTGTGCAGGGGAAGGCGGCTTCAGGTAAAGCGTCCCCAGATCGCCTTCAATCGGCCCATAGGGCGCGATCCAGGGCGCAAACAGCGCGCAGATGAGCGCAACGCCGACCAGCAGCAGCCCAAGCACCGTCAGCCGGTCAGAGAGCATTCGACGCAGCGCATCGCGCCAGAGGCTGCTTTCCTTCTTCAGGGTGAGGGTTGTCATCGGTAGCGTATCCGGGGATCGATCAGCGGGTAAGTGAAGTCGATGATGAGGTTCAACCCGGCGTAAATCAGCGCCAGGACGACGATCAGCCCCTGCAATACGGAATAATCGCGTGTCTGGATCGAGCGTTCCAGCAAGTAGCCCAGGCCAGGCCAGTTGAAGATCACTTCGACCAGCAAAGAGCCGCTCAGGAGGCTTGCCAGGCTCCCGCCGCCGACGGTCATGATCGGGATCAGGGCATTCCGCAGCGCGTGCCGCCAGATAACCACTCGCTCGTGCAGCCCCTTACTGCGCGCCACGCGCACGTAGTCTCGGTTCAGTTCTTCCAACAGGGTGGAACGGGTCATGCGGGTCAGCAAGGCCAGCGTGCCGACGCACAGGGCAAAGGCAGGCAGGATCAAATGGCTATCCAGCCCAATCCCGCTGATCGGCAGCATCTTTAGCTGCACCCCAAACAGAATCTGGAGCTGAATGCCCAGCCAGAAGACCGGGATCGAAACGGCAATCAGCGCGATCAGGCGGGCGACATTATCCACAATCGAATTCTTGTGGATGGCCGAGATGATGCCCAGCGGCACGCCGATCACGACGGCCAGGAACATCGCCGACAGTGCCAGGACAATGGTGGGCCACAGCGCTTCGTTGATCATGGTGATGACTGGCCGCCGCGTTATGTAACTGGTTCCGAAGTCCCCTACCAGCGCCTGCTGCAAGAAGGTGACGTACTGGACACCGATAGGCTGGTCTAGCCTGAGCACCCGCCGCATGTTTTCCAGAACCTGCGGGTCGTCGTGGCTGCCAAGCAAAAAGAGGGCCGGATCACCGGGCAGGACGTGGGTCAAAAAAAAGGTAATGGTATAGATCCCAAAGATAATTGGGATAAGCTGTATCAGGCGGCGGAGAAAATATCCACTCATCTTTCCGCGCTGCGGCGTTCTGACCCTGTGTACAGGAGGCGATTGAATTGAAGGCTGCAATCGCCTCCTGCGGCTAACTCCTACTTGGCGAGCGAGATGAACCTGAAGCGCGCCAGCGCATTGGCGTCAACGACTGTGCCCTGCAACTTCGGGCTTGCCAGCACCGGCAAACTGGTGTGATACAACGGGATAACCAGCACTTTTTCACCGATGGCGTTGGCCTCGATCTGGCGATACAGGGCGTCGCGCTCCGGGCCAAGCGGCATGGCCGTCGCTTTGGCGAGCATATCCTTGATTGTACTCGCTCCCTCGTACTTACCATAGCCGCAGTTGAAACGGCTGTTATTTGGCGACGTGCTGGCGGTGTAGAGCAGTTGATCAAAATTCTCTGGATCTGGGTAATCCTGCGACCAGAAAATCGTGATGAACTGGGCCTTGCAGGCGTTGCTATCTTGCGAGAACAGCGCCCGTTCGGTGCTGTTGATCTTGAACGTCACGCCGATCTTGGCAAGTTGCTGCTGGATAGCGGCCAGGGTGCGCAGTTCGGTTTCGACGGTCTGGGTGCGCACCTCAAGCGTCAGCCCATCTTTATATCCCGCCTCGGCCAGCAGTTTCTTGGCCTGGTCCGGGTCGTAGGGGAATGGGTTCGCGTTGGGATCGTAGGCGGAGAGGCCCGGCGGAACCAGTCCGTGCGCCGGTGTACCCAGCCCGTTGAGGATCGTGTCCACGATGGCTTTGCGATCAATGCCGAGCGCGATGGCTTTGCGCACGCGCACGTCGCTGAGAGCCTTATCATTGAGGTTGATGCGCAGGTGGAAAACATTCAGCGTCGGCGCGATGAGAAGCTGCTTGGAGAGCTTGTCGTCGGCGCGCAGGCGTGGCAGGTCTGCCGGAGACACCCTGGCAATATCCAGATTGCCCGCCTCGTATTCGATGACCTGCTGCGAGGCTTCGCGGATCACGCGGATGGTGATCGTATCAATGGCTGGTTTTCCGCCCCAGTAATCGGCAAACGCCTTGAGCGTGATGTGATCGCCATGCACCCATTCACCGAAGGTGTATGGCCCGGTGCAGACCGGATGCTGCGCGAAGTCTTTAGTCTCCGCGGCTTCCTTGGGGACGATGAAGCTGCCGGGCAGGGTCAACTGGTTCAGGAACGAGGACACCGGCGAGTCAAGCGTGATCGTCACTGTGGAGGCATCCACCGCCTTGACTCCCTCAAGGCTCTTGGCGCGCTTGCTGGCGTCCTTTTCGCGCGAAGCCGCGATCCCTTTGACATGGTCGAGCAGGAGTTGGGTGTAGGACGTGGCGACGTCGGGGTTCGCCAGCCGGTTCAGGCTGTAAACGACATCGTCGGCGTTCATTTCACGCCCGTTATGGAACTTCACGCCCTTCCGCAGATGGAACGTGTAAGTTAGTCCATCGGGCGAGACGTCCCATTTTTCGGCAAGCCCGGAGGTGTCCGGTGTCAGAGTCTTGGGGTCGTAGCCGACCAGACCCTCGCAAACGTTCCAGAGGACCTGGTAATCGTCAAGCGAATCGGCGGTCACGGTGTCCAGCTTGTTAGGCTCAGATTCCAGGAAAGCCATCGTGACGGAAGTCTGGCCCTGCGCGCGCAGTGACTGCGGCAGCGCAAAGGCAACAAGCAGCAAAGTGAGGAACAAACACATGAAGCGCTTCATCGGGGCAAAATCCTTTCTTCAAGCCTTATCACTCTGGCAGAGCAGGCGGTCTTCCACCTTCTTCTTCAAACCTATGGCTGGTTATCTTGCTGGTCTATCACGACAGGTCGCCTCAAATTGACATTGGGGCCTTCCTGTAGCTGGACGCAGTACCGATCCCCTCTGATGACACTCCGGCTGAACTCGATGGCCTGACCCGAGTCGAGATAGGTCACCTGCTCTTCGGTGATCAGGGCGGCAGGCCGTGCGATTTCGAGAAGCTGCGCCTGCTCCTCGCTGGCAAGCGCAGCGCCAATCGTCGAGCGACTGGCAGCCATCGACAATCCATAGACATCCCTCAAAATTGCGAAAAGCGAACCATTGACCAGATCATGCGTCAGAAGCCCCGGACACAGGAAGTGGGGCAGGTAACTCATCGCTATCGACATCGGAATGCCGTCCACCAGCCTGAGCCGGCGAATGTACACCAGTGGCAGGCCCGATTCAACACCTAACCGGCTGGCTAGGATGGTGGAGGCACTCACGATCTTCGCCTCCAGCAGACGGTTTGATGGCACTTTTTCGAGGCGGCGCATGTGCTCATAGAATCCAACCAGTGCACCGGACATCGACGGCAGTTTTCGCTCGGCGACGTAGGAGCCTTTGCCCGGAATCGAATAGATGACGCCTTCACGGATCAGTTCGTCGATGGCGCGGCGCACCGTCATGTGGCTCATCCGGTATTGCTCGCGCAGTTTGCTTTGTGAAGGCAGTTGGTCGCCGGGCGCAAACTCACCGCGCTGGATAGCAGCGATAAGGGCCTCTTTGAGTTGTGCATACAAAGGCAGCATCCCCAAAAACCAGTTTGGCTGGCCCTGACTCTTAAGTAACCTGGCCGTAGCGCCCAATCTAATCTTCGCTTATCACTAGTATATACCAGTATATCTATGCCTTGTCAGATGTCAAATGGCATTTATAGCAAAATCGTGAACCATGTTGGGGAATACCCGGCACAATGACGCCCGGCGTATATTCAAGGCGTGGCGAAGTCTGTTAGAATTGAATTTACCGCCCTTTGCTTTGCCAGATTCGGTCCCTGCCGCAAATGGCCCAAGGCATAGCGTGGACCTGGACATGGTTGGTCGAACGAGACTGATTACGGTGATTTTTACGCTGGCGTTGCTCATTGTGGTAGCGGTCAGCGCCTTATCTTATCGGAGTATCGCGCAACTGGTCGAGGATGCGGGCTGGGTGGCGCATTCTCATGAAGCATTGACGGGGATTCAAACGGTCCTCACCACGATGGTTGATGCCGAAACCGGGTTGCGGGGTTTTCTGCTCACCGGCCAGGAGGACTACCTTAAACCCTATAACCTTGCCGTTGAAAACATTAAAACCGATGTGGACAGGCTGCGGCAATTGGTCGCTGACGATCCCGACCAGCAAAAACGTATGGATACGCTGGAACTGCTCGTCACCCGCAGGCTCAACCTCATTCAACAGGCGCTTGACGCGCGCCTGAGCGGCGGGCTGGATGCTGCGGCGCGGATTGCCCTTGCCCAGCAGGGCAGGCAGACAATGGAGGATATCCGTGTCACCATCGATGCTATGTCCCAGGCAGAGTATGCCCTGCTCGCTGAACGCAACCAGGCCACCACAAGCCGTGCCCAGACCACCAACGTTGTCCTGCTATCGTCTGGCATCCTGAGCATAACGCTGCTGGTTTTCGCCTTTGTCTCACTCCGCCAGGAAATCACCTGGCGCGCTCAGGCCGAGGAGGCGCTGCGGAAATCGCACGACGAACTGGAAGCCCGGGTGCAGAAACGCACTGCCGACCTTGCCAACGCCAATCGCGCGCTGGAGGACGAAATCGCGGAGCGTAAACGAGCGGAGCAGCTCGCCCACGAACAGCGCGAACAGCTACAGGTGACGTTGACCAGCATCGGCGATGGAGTCATCGCAACGGATACCGCCGGGCTGATCACGTTCATGAATACGGTGGCTGAAACGCTGACGGGCTGGCAACAGGCCGAAGCCGTCCATCAGCCGATCCAGACTGTGTTCAACATCGTGAATGAGGAAACACGCGAGCCAGTCGAAAACCCGGTTGCCAGAGTCTTGCAGCAGGGGCACATTTTTGGCATGGCAAACCAGACGGTGCTCATCGCCAGAGATGGCACTGAACGGCCCATCGACGAGAGCGGCGCGCCCATCCGCGACGCACAGGGCAAGACTATCGGCACGATCCTGGTTTTTCACGACATCACCGAGCGCCACCGCACCGAAGGCGCGCTCAGGTTTCTGCTGGATGCCAGCGCAGTACTGTCGCTGTCGCTTGACCTGACCACGACCATCGAGAACCTGGGCAAACTGCTCATGCCCCGGCTGGCCGACAACTACATGATCGACCTGTTTGAAGAAGATGGATCGCTGCGGCGGGTTGCAATGGGCGCAACCAACCCCGCCAGCGAAGTGGCCCTGCGCGAATTGACGCGCCGCTACCCGCCCGTGCCCGAACGATACCTCAACGCACCCGAATTGCAAGCCGGGAACCCTGTCCTCGTCAAAGAAGTCACGCCCGATATGCCCAGGCCCGTGACGGATGATGAGCAATACCTGGCCCTGGTAAACCAGATCGGCACCCGTTCATTCATTATCTTCCCGCTTCTCGTGCGGGATCGGTGGATCGGGGCACTGTCCATCGGCATGGCCGAGTCCGGACGACGCTACACCGAGGAGGATTTGCCGACAGTCGATTTATTGGCTCGCCGTGTGGCCGTTGCCATCGATAACGTGCGGCTCCACCACGCCTTGCAGTTGTCCGCTATCCGTACCGCAACCTTGCAGGAAATTACAGCGGCGCTGTCCAGGGCGCTGACGCCTGCACAGGTCGCGGAAGTCATCGTTAACCGCAGCGTCGCGGCCCTGAATGCTTCTGCGGGAGCGCTGCTTCTGATCAATGACGGCAACCGGTTTGAAATCGTCCATATGGTCGGCGAACCTCAAGGTGTTCTCGAACCAGGTTTCCAGTTTTCCCTCGACCCGGCCTGGCCGAACGGCGATGCCGTGAACACCGGTATACCGATCTGGTTGGAGAGCGACGAGGAGCGCATCGCACGCTATCCGCTGGCGGCTCAACATGCCCAACACTATCCGGGGTCGTGGGCCATTCTGCCGTTGATCATAGACCGTCTGGCGATTGGCTGCCTGAATATCACCTTCAAGACGCTGCGCCGGTTCAGCGAGGACGAGAAGAACTTCATGCTGGCCCTGGCCCAGCAGTGTGCCCAGGCCCTGGAACGTGCCCGTCTGTATAGTGAAGTTCAGGCCAGCGCCGAGACGCTGGCCCAGAAAGTGGCGGAGCGTACCAAGGAACTGCAAGCAGCCTTGATCCGCGTCCGGCACGCCGACCAGATGAAGAGTTCGATGATCTCCACCGTCAGCCACGAAATGCGCACGCCCCTGTCGAGCATCATCGGCTTTTCGAACCTGATCCTGAGCCGCAAGCCGGAACCGCAGAAACAACTTGATTTTGTGAGTTACATCAACGCCGAAGCCCGCCGCCTGTCAAACCTGGTCAACGATTTCCTGGACATTCAGCGCATCGAATCCGGGCGCGAAATCCTGCGCTACGCCGACGTCGATCTGGCCGAACTGGTCCGAGACGTGGTGGATAAGCAACAGCTTGAAGGTGGCATACACGCCATCCGGCTGGCGCTGGACGAAGTGCCGCCCGTCTATGTGGATGCCAGCCGCATCCGGCAGGTGATCTTGAATCTGCTGTCCAATGCGACCAAATATTCGCCCAACGGGGGCGAGATCGTTCTGTCGCTGCGTGAGGAGCAGGGCGAGGCAATTTTCTCAATCCGCGACCAGGGCCTGGGTATCCCACCGGAAGAACTGGCGACGCTCTTTGAGCACTTTCACCGGGGGAAGGCCGCCGAGGTGTACCGTATTCCAGGCACGGGGCTGGGGCTGGCGCTGTGCCGCGACCTCATCGAGATGCACAAAGGCCGCATCTGGGCCGAGAGCGCCGGGAAGGGTCAGGGAGCCACCTTCAGCTTTGCGCTGCCCCTCTCTCCCTATCCGGCCATGACCGCCTCCGCCAGCGACGCAACACCTGATGGTAAGCTGATCGCCATCGTTGAGGATGATGCCGCCTATGCGACTTACCTGGCCGAACGCCTGAAGCACGAAGGCTACGCGACCCGCATTCTGAATTTCCAGGATGCAACGCCTGAAACCATCACGCAGGCGACTCCCTCCCTGATTATGCTGGACGTGTTGCAGGGCCAGGATAGGCCGGGCTGGTCGCTGCTATCGCGGCTCAAGCGGCATGAGGCGACGCAGATGATCCCGGTCCTCGTGTGTTCCGCGACCAGCGATTCGGAGCGGGCACGCGAACTGGGCGCGGCGTCATTCATCCCCAAGCCCGTTGATGAAACGCTGCTGGTCGCGGAACTGGCCCGTCTGAGCGCCACGCCGGCACGCCAGATTCTGATCGTGGACGACAGCGACACGGCGCGCACCCTGCTGCGAGAGACTCTGGCTGTCGCCGGATATGCCGTCCGGGTTGCGGAAGATGGTCGCGCAGCCATTGAACAACTGACGAATCGGGGATGGCCCGATCTCATCGTGCTGGACTTGATGATGCCGGACGTGGATGGCTTCAAGGTTCTGGAATGGATACGGGTCGAACGCGGCAACGTCACCATTCCGGTCATTGCCTTTACCGCGCGCGAACTGACAGCCTACGAAGAACTGAGCGTCAAGGCCCGCGCAACGGCGATTGCGGTCAAGTCCCATACCTCGCCGCAGCAGTTGATCGATCTGGTTAACCGTGTCCTGGCGGCAGCGCGGCGTACCAGCTAGGCGAAGGGAAGTGTAGCGTGGACAACACGGCCAACGACTTTATCCGCAACGCGACCCTGGCGCTTCAGGACACTCGCCTGCAAACAGCCATCCGCAGCGGCACGCGGCGCGAAGTCAACGGGCGAATCGCGGCCATGGCCGAGACGACGGACGCCAACGCGCTGCGCCAGCAGGGGCGCGCCGGCAAATTGCGGGCACTGCACAGCCTGCCCGACGTGCTGGAACTGCTTGAACGCAACCTGACGGCGCACGGTGCGCGGGTGCTCTGGGCAGCGGACGGCGAGGAATGCAACCGCCTGGTACTGGATATTGCCCGCCAGCACGCGGTGCGGCGCGTCATCAAGGGCAAAAGCATGGTCACGGAGGAGACAGCCCTGAATGCCGCACTGGAAAGAGCGGGGCTGGAAGTTCTCGAAACCGACCTGGGCGAATTTATCTTGCAGCTTGCGCACGACAGGCCAAGCCATATTGTCGCGCCGACAGTGCACGTCACCCGCCAGCAGGTGCGCGATCTGTTTGCGGAGCGCCTGGGTATGGAGCCGAGCGACGATCCCTCGGCGCTGACCCACGCGGCCCGGCTCTTCCTTCGGCAGCGCTTCCTCGAAGCCGATATGGGCATCACCGGCGCCAATTTCGCCATCGCCGAAACCGGTACGCTGGCTATCATTACCAACGAAGGCAACGGGCGCATGTGCTCGTCGCTGCCGCGCGTGCACGTGGTGGTGGTGGGCATCGAGAAGGTGGTCGAAACGGTTGAGGACTTCGGCACACTCGTCCAGATGCTGACGCGGGCCACCGCCGGGCAAAAGCTGTCCAGCTACGTCCATCTGATGAGCGGCCCGGCCCGGCCCGGCGACCCCGACGGCCCGGACGCCTTCTACGTGATCTTGCTGGACAACGGACGAAGCACTATCCATGCAGGCGAATATGCCGAATCACTGGCCTGCATCCGCTGTGGGGCATGCCTGAACAACTGCCCGGTCTACCAGCGAGCGGGCGGTCATGCCTACGGGTGGGTGTACTCCGGCCCCATCGGTTCGATCATCACGCCGCTGATGCAGGGCATTCGCAATGCGGCGCCTTTGCCCAACGCCAGCAGTTTGTGCGGGGCCTGCCAGGAAGCCTGCCCGGTAGGTATCCACATCCCGGACATGCTGCTGCGGCTGCGGCGCGACCTGGTACGGGAAGGCGACAGTGATCCAGCACTGGCAGCAGGGATCAAGGGCTGGTCGGCAGCCATGCAGTCGCCGCTGCTCTACGAGTTGAGCGGCAAAGCGGCGCGTCTTGCCACGCAGATCGCGGCGGGCGAGGCGGATACCGTTCAGCACCTGCCAGGCCCGCTCGGCAGTTGGACACGGAACCGAGATTTTCCGCGCTTCGCGGCGAAGTCGTTCCACCAGTTGTGGCGTGAGCGCAAGAGGGGATAGGAGCAAGGGACACACCTTGCCTCCTCTCTGGAACGGAAAGGAGGCAAGTTACCAGTTACAGGCGCAGCGCAACGCCGCTGGCGGCTGCCCGGAAGCCCGCCAGGCCGTCCGTGTGATTGATCAGGTGGCCGTCGCGCAGTTCCCACACTTCGCCGCCGAACTGTTCCAGGAAGCGCCTGTCGTGCGAGGCCGCCACCACCGGCCCCGGAAAGGCTCGCAGGGCCGCCTCAAACGCTTCCAGGACATCAAAACTGACGTAGTTGGTGGGTTCGTCCAGGAGCAGCAGGTTGGCGCGTTCGGCCATCAGCCGCGCGATTTGCAGCTTGCGCTTCTGGCCGCTGCTCAACGGGCCGACCTGCCTGCCGATTTCCTCGTAGCGGAACAGTCCCGAGGCCAGCAGCACGGTGATGTGCTGCTGCTCGTGGCCGGGCAGATCGGCCCTGTACACTTCCAGAACCGTCCTGTCCGGTTGCAGCGACTCCTGATCTTGATCCAGATAGCCGATCTTGACCTGTGGGTTGACGTAGATTTCGCCCTCGTCGGCAGGCAGCAGACCGGCCAGGATTTTCAGCAGCGTCGATTTGCCCGTGCCGTTTGCGCCGACCAGCGCGATTCGGCTGTGCAAGCCCAGCGTAAATGATACACCATCGAGCACTATCCGCCTGCCGAACGCCTTGACCACCCCGGACGCGAAGAGCGGCGTGTGGCCCTTGAGCGCTTGCGGATCAAAGTCCGGCTCGAAGGTCAGATCGTCGGGTGGCTTGGGGATCGGGTTGGCCTCGATGCGGCGCAGTCTCTCCTCGGCGCTGCTCACCCGGCGCGACACGGTGTTTTCGACGCGCCCGCGCTTGAAGTGCTTGAGGAACTTGTCACCATCTTTCGGGGCGCGGTTGTGCGACACCTGCCGCGCGGTAGTTTTGATCTCGTGCCGGAGCGCTTTGATCTCCTCCTGCTGGTGCTCGTAGTCGAACTGCCAGCGCTGGCGTTCCAGAGTTTTGGCTTGAAGATAGGCATCGTAGTTGCCAGTGTATTGCTTTGTCTTCCGGGAATGCTCCTCGATTTCGACAATAGCTGTGGCCGTGCGGTTCAAAAACTGGCGGTCATGCGAGACGATGAGCATCGCGCCGCGATAGCCTTGCAGGTAGCCTTCCAGCCATTCCAGGCTGGCGAAATCGAGATGGTTGGTCGGCTCGTCGAGCAGCAGCACGTCCGGCGCTTGCAGCAGCAGCATCGCCAGGCCCACACGCGACCTCTCCCCACCCGACAGCGTGGCGATCTGGCGCTGCCGGGCGATGTGGCCGACGCGCAGGCCGGTGAGAATGCTATCGACCCGATGATCCAGTTCGTAGCCGCCGTGCTGTTCAAACTGCTCGGCCACCAGGCCGTATTCGGCCATGACCGTTTCCAGGTTCGCCCCGGTCTCGGTCATCTGGCGCTCCAGGCTGCGCATCCGCTCTTCCAGCGCTTGCAGATCGCGCACGGCCTCGGCCACCAGATTGTCAATCGTCTTGCTGCCAAAATCGATCATGGCCTGTGGCAGATAGCCGATCCGCACCTGGTTGGTGATGGTGATCGTCCCGCCGTCTGGCTCGATTTCGCCGACGATGATCTTGAGCAAGGTGGATTTACCGACGCCGTTCGCGCCGACCAGGCCAATGCGCTGCCCGGCGCTGACGACCAGCGACACGTTGTCGAGAATCTGGTGAACTCCGTAGGATTTGGAAATGTTCGTGATCAGTATAGACATAAGCCGCCTGTTCCTGGTTTGCTATCCAACGTGAAGGGAAGAGTCCGGGCGTTTCGATTCCAGGGGAATCAAAAACGCCGCCAGAACAGCTCTGAGCGGCGCTAAAGCACGTAATGGACAGGATTAAGGTGGCGAATCACCTTGACATGCAGCAGCACAACAGAGCAGTCTGTTAAGGACTAACGGTTGTTGCTGGTGCGTCGCATGTCGGCCTTTTCTTCTCGGTGAACGATAGCCGGGGAAGGATCGTTGATGGCTGGCCCTTCCAAAGCTGGCTGTAGTTTAGTCGAGTAGTGCCGCACTGTCAAGGGTAATCGTTGTGCCGCACTGCACGGCGTACTGCCGCGCCGCAGTGGACGGCAGCCGCCTGTTGCGGTATGCTCTCCCGGTTGTAGTGTTCGCTCTTTCGCATTTAACACGCCGGAAAGGCGCAGCTATGGGCCTGTTTGATCGGAAAATGGGGGTTGATCTGGGGACGGTGAACGTCATCATCTACCAGAACGGCCAGATCGTCCTGCAAGAGCCTTCGATGGTCGCCCTGACCATTGAAGACGAACGCATTGTTGCCATCGGGCAGGAAGCGCGGGACATGTATGGCCGTCATCCTGAACACATCGAAGTAGTGCGCCCTCTGCAAAATGGCGTGATCGCGGATTACGAAGTGACCGAAGCGATGCTGCGGCACTTCTTCCAGAAAGTCGGCAGCCGCGTCCGGCTCTTTGGTGGCCCGCAATGCGTGATCAGCGTCCCGTATGGCGTGACCAGTGTGGAGAAACGGGCCGTTCACGAAGCAGCGATCCAGGCTGGCGCACGCGAGGCCTACCCAATTGCCGAACCGCTGGCCGCCGCGATTGGCGCGGGCCTGCCCGTCAAGACGCCTGCGGGTAACATGATCCTGAACCTGGGCGGCGGGGCCAGCGAAGCGGCGGTGCTGGCGATCAACGACGTCGTAGTGGCGGCCAGTGTGCGCGTCGGCGGGATGCGCCTGGACGAAGCGATCATCAACTATGTGCGCCGCAAGTACAGCCTGGTCATCGGCCAGCCGACTGCCGAATCGATCAAGATTCAGATCGGCGCGGCGGTTAACCTGAGCGAAGAATTGACGATGGAAGTGCAGGGCCGCGACCAGGTGGGCGGCCTGCCGCGCACGATCAGCATCAGCACCAGCGAGGTGGTCGAAGCCATCGCCGACCCGCTCAGTACCATAGCCAACGTCGCGCGGAACGTGCTGGAAAAAACGCCGCCGGAACTGGCCTCCGACATCATTGACCGGGGCATCACGATCACCGGTGGCGGCGCGCTGCTGCGCGGTATCGATGAGTACATCACGCGGCAAACCGGGGTTCCGGCCTACCGCGCCGACGACCCGATTGTGTGTACAGCCGTTGGGGCCGGGCGCGTCCAGGACGATCCTGGCATAATGCGTCGGCTCATGGGCAATGTCTGAAGGTCTGGTTGCGTGACCGGTGTCGGCTTCAGTCGAGGTAGTAGGTCATGCGTTGCAGGTGCGTCACCGGGTCAATGTATTGGACGTGGACGCCTTCCGGGACGGTGAGCGTGATCGGCGCGTAGTTGAGAATCGCCCTTACCCCCGCTTTGACCAGCGTATCGCACACCGCCTGAGCATGTTCCGCCGGAACCGCGATCATGGCGATCTTGATGTTCCGCTCGCGGACGAAATCGGTTATCTCCGCAATATCTTTCACTTTGAGATCGGGCGCACCCGTGCCAATCTTCGCCGGATCATTGTCAAATAGCCCAACGACCCGGAAGCCCCGCTCCACAAACCCACCATAATGCGCGATAGCTCGCCCCAGGTCGCCCGCACCCACGACCACCAGCGGCCATTCGCGGTTAACCTGCAAAATCTGCTTAAGCTGCGCCTGCAAGTGGCTGATCTGGTAGCCTGTACCCTGCTTGCCGAATTCACCAAAGTGCGAGAGATCTTTGCGGATTTGCGCCGAACTGATGCCAAGACGCTGGCCGAGTTCGTGGGATGACGTAATCTCCTGACCTTGTTGGATAAGCTGGGTCAGTGCCCGAAGATAAATGGGCAACCGCCCAATTACTATATCGGGAATCTCCGAGATTGAGGCCATGAATCCTCCGGCGGGCCATGCGGCCATGTGTGGTTTACTTTATTTGTGAAGAATATGACATAGTGTAGCACAGGCCCATTAGGGGAGCAAAACCACAAACGGACCGGGCGGGTCGGGGAATAGTGGGCGCGTCAAAGCCGCCGACCGGGTTCGGTCCAAAGCGCCGGGCCGGACGGGGCGCGAGCAGGGGATGGCAGGCTGGGGCGTGCCGGCGGCGACAGGATGGGCCTATGCGGGCGCTGGTGGTAGAGCTACTTCGCGGTGATGAGGACCGACCTGACGTCGGTCCGCCTGTCAGGGCAACCCGGCTCTTATTCTGAGTACTTTGATTTCTCGTATCGGTAACATTCGTCGTGCGGCGGCTCTGGTGCGAAATACTTGTACCGATCCGCGAAAAGTCTATCTGTTTGCCGCTTGACGAACTGTTCAGGGTGAGGCGGTAGCTGCGTCAGAAGGCGCTGCGCAGACGAAGACAGGGTCACACCTGCTGGCAACGGTTTGCCCGGGTCTACGATTTCCAGACACCCGTCATGCAGAGAGACCAGGAGAGCACGATCTACAGGGAAGGCCCAGCCGATCTTCCATGTGCCATTGTCTAAGTCCCAGCGGCCTAGCGGAACCTGTTCTGTACTGACGACAGCAACCGTCTTGTTGTCAAAAAAAAGTTCGCCCATCATGAGCGTTTCGTAAACGTAAACATTCCGATTCTGCGCCCGTTCAAATGCATGATCCACGATAACCGTCGTGTGGTCTTCGAGATCGGGCACACGCCAGGCCAATTGCCACCAGAACTGGCGTTGTTGGTTCCACTCATTGACAAATTGTTGTGCATTGCTCACCTGTAAGATGACACCCATCCCGATCAGTGGCGACAGGATGAGGGAGCCGACAGCCAATGCGCCGCGTTTGAACACGAGACCGGCGAGCAGCAACGCACACGCTGCCATAAATATGCTGACGCCAATGATTGAGACGAGATTCCAACGGCTTAACAGGCCCGTGATTTGTGGTGTGCTCAAGGTGGCTACCAGAGTCACCTGGCCCAAGACCATAATGAGTAGTCCTGAACAGGCGATCATAAGCCAGTGCACTTTGGGGGATAGATAGTAATCAATGTCGCCACCAACGTTTCGACCCCGATAAAGGAGAATGACATAAAAGAGAATGACATAAACCAGCAGCGCCGCCACGACAACGAGAGCAAACACAAGCGCCAATGGGGTGGCGAGCATTGGCAACTGGCCTATATGGTATTGCCAGGTCCTTAGCAACTGGTCGCCAAAAACCGAGGCATACAGGGTGATCACGTCGCGCAGTTTATGTGTCACCGCCGAAACGTTTGGCACATTGTAGCCGATCTGCGCATAAAAGCCGGTGGCTTTGAAGACAAATAGTCGGTAATACCCAAGCCCCAGGGCAGTCAATAAGTAGGGCGCTGACCAGCGAGCAGTTCGGTAAAGCCATTGCCGTCGCCCCTGGCTCGCTGCGGTCAGGATAAGCCCGAACAAAAGCGGGCGCAGCACCTCCAGGGGGAAAGGAAGCTCGTATAGAAAAAAGTAGACCGGGATGCAGATCAGCGCCGCCGCGAAGCTGAACCAGCGTTTCACTCCCCTCGAAGTTACAGCGATGAGTCCCAACAGGAAAGAAGCCAGGCACAGGAACAGGCTACCGTCAACGGCCAGACCGACACTGGTTGGATGCAGCCAGTAGAGCGGATAAATGCAGTAGAGAATGGCGACGAGGGTAGCAAACAGGGTGTATCTCTTCAGGACACGGCGGATCAGGAACATCAGAAGGAGAGCGTTGGCTGTGTGGAAAGCAAACATCAAGGTATGGGCAACCAGCGGACTACTCCCCGTCAGCCACATCAAAATGGCGTACACCGGACGGGCCTGCCCCCAGGTCAAATCAATCAGATGTCCCAAACTGAGCCGGCTCAAGATGTAGAAGGCCGGAATATCATCGTAGTAGATTCCCAGCCAGGGAACGAAGACCCCAAGCGTCAGGGTACACACCAGGACAATAAGCAGGACCGCAGCCCTGAGTTCCCATCGCCAATAATTAATCGTCCGTTGCATGGTTATTTGCTTTTGCAGAAAGGTGGCGTTGCAAAGGGTGAACAGCGTCTCCCGCTACAGTGGATGCGCTCAACTCTGAAAAGAGGAGGCGTTTCGTCTTGGCAGTACCATTATAGCCATAGAATACAGCGCAGGGGACACCGGGCTAAAGCCCGGTGGGGAATGCGCCACTCTCCAACGAACGAACACTTGCACAAACGAACAAAGATTGATATGATTCGCTTCAGTCCGCCCGGATCGGGCGGTCAGGCGTTAACGTGGCCCGTCAGGGCGAGCGTAGCCTGAGAAGCTCCCCGGTTTACTGGGGAGAGTGATCACACTTCCGGCATCGTCAGACAAGGCATTCTGTCGCTGCACCACTTCAGCCCGCGTGCCGCCCGGGGAAACGTCTCCCACCGACAAAGGTTGCGACAATATCGCGCGAATACGCGAATAAATGCGTACCTTGACCCGGTATGGGCTTGATCTGAGGCCAAAGGAGTGGCTCAAACATCGTCAACGACAATCCGAAAGCCAATCGGGTAGTGGTTCTCATCCGGCGAAAAGTACTGACGGTGCAGCGCTGTCGTCCAGCGCCCCTCGGAAAGGTAACTGCCACCCCGTGCGGCCCGGTAGCCCATCACGTTTAGATCGTGGCGAGCGCCGTCGTAGGGGTATGGCAGGTAGCGGGCCAGGGTCCACTCGGCCACGTTGCCAAACAGATCGCTCACGCCATACGGACTATCACCAATGATGCGGTAAGCATCAACGGGCGTTGTATGCCCGATCAGGCTTTCGACCACGTTGCAGCAGGCCGGATCAAACTCATTTCCCCAGGGATAGAGCAGCTTTTCGCGTCGTTCCGGGTTCCAGGTGGCGGCTTTTTCCCATTCGGCCTCTGTCGGAAGCCGCACGCACCGCCCGACCTGCTGCCCCAACCACGCACAATACGCCAGCGCTTCACGCCAGCTTACCGATGTCACCGGACGCTCGGCTTCCTCCAACCAGCGAGTCGCCAGGGGCCAGGTACGTGGCACAGAACACCCCACCGCCGCAACGTAGGCTGCGTAGGCCAGCGTCGTCACCGGGTAGCGGCTGATGGTATAGCCGGGCAGGATCAGTTCGTGCGCGGGACGCGCTGGTCGCGGGCCAAAGTCGTCGCCCATCAGAAACTCGCCTGCCGGAATGTAGACCATTTCCGGCAGGGCGGGCGGCGAGCACATCCAGGTTGGTGGGAGGCTCACCGCGCTTGAGACGGCGCTTTTTCTCATCACCGCGATCAATACGGGTTGCGGCTCAGGGCGCGCAGCCTGTCGCGCCACGTCGGGCCGTACAGGAAGTGCATGGCGCGCCGGAGCAGGTTGTACTTGAGATCGCTGTACGGATACCAGAAAAACTCGCGCGGCAGTGGGGCAAGGCGCTCCACGCTCAGGCTCTGTGCCGTTGTCATTTCCAGCAAGCCCTCTTTGCCGCGTGTCCGCCCATAGCCGCTGTCGTTCACACCGCCCCAGGGAACGTTCGGAACGCTGTGCGACATAACGTGATCGTTGACGCTGGCAAGCCCAACTTTCATTTGCCGGGCCAGGGCCAGTCCGCGTGCCTTGTTGCGCGTCCAGACCGAGCCGGTCAGGCCATAGCGCGTGTCGTTCGCCAGTCTCAGGGCTTCTTCTTCGCTGTCCACCGCCTGCACGACAATCACCGGCCCGAAGGTTTCATCTCTGGCGACGCGCATCTGCGGTGTCGTGTCGGTGATGAGCGTTGGCAGGTAAAAGCGCCCGCCCTTGTCCTCCGCTATACGCCCGCCACAGACGACGCGCGCGCCTTGCTGCACCGCCTCCCTGACCTGACTGTCGATGATTCTGATCTGCGCTTCCGTCGTGATTGCACCCATCGTGGTGTAAACGGCTTCGCCGGGGCCGAGCCGCACGTGGTCGTTGATCACCTGCGCCATCTTCTCGACGAGTGGCTCGGCCACCTGGCGCATGACGTACACGCGCTCGATGGACAGACAAGCCTGCCCCGCATTGACCATCCCCGCCCAGACCACGCCCGCCGCCGTGCGATCCAGGTCTGCATCTTCGAGGACAATGGCTGCATCTTTGCCGCCCAATTCCAGCGTGACCGGGATCAGCAGTTCACCGGCCAGCGCTGCCACTTTGCGGCCCGTCGGCACGCTGCCCGTGAAGCAGATTTTATGGGGCCGTTCTCGGATCAGGGCTGCGCCCACGTCGCCGTCACCGTGAACGACCTGGAAAACTTCCGGCGGGATGCCTGCCTCGTGAATGACCTGCGTGAAGACCTCGCCTGCCTGTGAGGCAAATTCCGACGGCTTATAAACGACAGTGTTCCCGGCAATGAGCGCGGCGAAAATAGGCGCCAAGGAGAGGATCATCGGGAAGTTCCAGGGGGCGATGATCAAGACCACGCCGTGCGGACGCCGTTCAACCCAATGGGCGCGGTGCGGCACGAGCTTGACGAAGACTGGCTCCGGGGCCAGCGTGCGCCGGGCTGTTTTCAGGTAATAGCTCAGTAGCTCGATGGTCGGCCAGTATTCGATCATGCCCTCGAACCTGGGCCGGCCCTGCTCTGCAACCACCGTATCGACGATCCGATCCAGGTTGCGGTACATGGCATCTCGCAGGCCGCGCATGAGCGCCAGCCGCGCCCGCAAGCCCAGGCGTTCCCACGGCCCCTGCGCCAGCCGCGCCGTTTCCATGATCCGTTTGATGTCCTCCGGGGTAGCGGCCCATACTTCGCCCAATTTGCGTCCGGTCGCCGGGCTGGTGGATACAATTAGCTTGGGCTGGCCGTTGCTGGCGAGATTCTCCACGTTACTAAGAACCGGCGGGGCGGCGTTCATAAGCCATCATCCTGCTTGTCAAATCTTTCACTGCGCCAGGGCGCATCGTGCTAGTTGTAGCACAGCTTACGTCGTTCTGCCAGCAGCGGACGAGGTCTGGTGGTGATATGAGATTCTCTCGAACCTGGGGAAAAGGAGGCCGCAGGGTAGAGTGGATGGTTGGGCAATACGCTTTGCCTGTGGGCACTGGTCGCGGTGTACTGCCGTCCCCAATCTTTACAGGCCTACTTCGCCTTCCCGTTATGGATATGCCCGTTGCGGATTACCCCATCTGATTGGCAGCCTGGACCGGCTGGCATCGCTCACCTCATGGCCTTATTCCTCTCTCGTCCCTATTTTGCCACTATCCCTTGCGACACCACCGCCCGTTCACCAATCGCAAAAGAACCATTTCTGAGTCCGAGCTTGACACTTGTGGCTTATCACCAGATCATTTGCGGCAATGACACCATGGCCCTGGGCGCTCAGGCAGCAGTACTGGCGGCTGGCCGGAAGGACATCATCGTCGTGGGTTTCGACGGCAGTGACGACGCCATCCAGTCCATCCTGAAAGGTGAACTGAAAGCCACCGCACTGCAACCGGTTGCCGAAATGGCGAATCAGGCTGCGATCCAGGCCGATCAGTACATCAAGACGGGCAAGACCGACAAACCAGAGAAGCAGTCTATCGATATGGTGCTGCTCACGCCGGAGAACGCCTGCCAATACAAGACTTTCGCGCCGACAGGCTCGACGGAGTCATGTTTGGGTGTGACGCCCGAAGCGACCATGTCAGCCACAATGGCTGCGACTGCCACAAAGTAGTGCGTTTGGTGAACGCACGACCTTGCCAGAAGCGTGGGGACAACTAAACCTGGAGGCCAGCGATGATGCTGGCCTCGCTATCGAGAAGCGGGCGCGTGCCAGAACCGCCGAAGTTCGCAAGGTAGATAGTTGGGAGGTGTGCCTGGATGGCAGGGGGCCAGACAGTGCCCAGAGTTATCCAGGTCAAGTTAATTGAACGGATCAGCCCAGTACTCAAACTTGCGGGCTTCCGGCTCCATGTCCTGCACGGCGTGGGCATAGGCCATGCTGAATTCGCCCGCCGTCGCGTACCGATCTCTGGCGAATTTGGACAGCGCCCGCATCAGCACCTGTTCCAGCGACTTCGGAAAGTCCGGGTGCAGGCTGCGCGGCGAAGGCGGCGCTTCGTCCACGTGTTTGAAGGCAACTTCCTGCGGTTTGGTTCCGTAAAAAGGCAGCCGCCCGGTCAACACCTCGTACATCACCACCGCCAGCGAATACACGTCCGTCTGGCTGGTCAGCGGCTGCCCCATGACCTGCTCCGGGGCCATGTAGTGCGGTGTACCCAGGCTGACACCGGTTTTGGTGAGCGAAGCCGCACCGACCACCTTGCTCAGTCCGAAGTCGCTCAGGAAGACGTGGTTGCCCCGGTTGCCCTGCCTATCAATGGCCTCGACCAGGATATTGCCGGGCTTGATGTCCCGGTGAATGATGCGCTGCTTATGCGCATAGTCAAGAGCCTGCGCCACCGGGTTCAGAATTTGCCAGCCGGTCAGCGGTGAGAAGCGGCGGCGTAGCAGCAGTTCAAAGAGCGACGGCCCGCGTACCAGGTGCATGGCGAAGAACATCACACCATGTTCCTCGCCAAAGGCAAAGATCGGTACAATGTGCGGGTGGCGCAGCGTCTGCATCAGCATGGCTTCTTGTTGGAAGCGCTGGCGGTACTCGCGGTCTTCGCTGTACTCCGGCAGCAAAATTTTGAGCGCTACCGGTTCAGAAAAGCCAAGCTGCGACGCCTGGTAGACCGATCCCATGCCACCTTCAGCCAGTTGTTTCTCGATGACAAATCCCCCAATCTCAGTGCCAGGGGGAAGCTGCTGCGTAGCGGCCTTCCTGAGCTTGTCGAGCATGGTTGCGACCCCATAACGCGCCACTGGTTGCGTATAGAATGCGGAACAAGATTGGAATACGTAATACGGCGAATCTCGCCTAGCATAATATAGCACGGTTTGGCACGTAAGGTGGCATAAAATGACACAACAAAAACAATCGACCCAGGACGCAGTGCGCGCTATCTACAACTATGCCGGATCGCTCATGAAAGCCAACCTGAAAGACGACGTGATCCACAACAAGCTCGTGGAGAAAGGCTTGAACGCCGAGGCCGCCAACGTCGTCATTCGCAATCTGCGCCAGGCCAAGCACAAGGTGGCTCAGAGAGATATGCTCATCGGTGCTGGCTTCTGCATCGTGGGCCTGATTATCACCATCGCCACCTATGCCGCCGCTGCGTCCAGCCGAAGCGGGGGGACATACGTGGTGGCCTGGGGCGCGATCATCTTCGGCGCGCTGCAATTCTTCCGGGGCCTGGCAAGGATGCGCTAGAGCACGCCTCACCCCGACCCCTCTCCACCAGAGTGGAGAGGGGGGTGAAGTCAATTCCCGAACAGCGAATTCAAGCGCGGATCGACTTTCGAGGCGCACGCCGCATACTGTCGGTTGTAGTCGCGCATTTGCTGGGTGGAGGGGTCAAAGGGTGGGATGTCGGCGGTGCACTGCTGGAAGCCTTTGGCAAAAGTTTCGGCGTCTTTGAGCGCCGTATCCAGATCGCCATTTTCCAGCACGTACTTGTCAAAGGCCTCAAACAGCCAGTGTTGCAAGAGGAAGCCCGTCGGAGACGCACCGCCGCCAAACAACTGCGGAAAGGACAGCGTATTCGGGTCCTTTAACAGCGTATCGATCTGGTTGTACAGCGCCGTCACGTCCGGCCCTTGCGCTCCGGCCAGCACCGGGTCGTTGATCAGGGAGCGGCGTGCGGGCATGGCCGAGAACAGGTCCGGGCGGTGCGACACGGCGCTGATCCAGCGGTAACAGCCTTCCGGATTCTGCGATTTGGCGCTGATGTAGAGCGTGCCGATGCTGTATGACACGGCGGCAAACTTGCTGCCCCTGGGGTAGGTGGTCGGCTTGTATACGGCGGTGTCTGTCGGTTCTGTGGGATTGAAGCGGAAGCTAAAGGCATTGAGCACGTCGCTGTAGATCGGCACGTCGCGCTGGGCGCGGCCTCCGCCAAAGCCGAGGTTGCTCAGGGCGTCGTACTTGATGTAGCCCTTCCTGGCAAGGTCGAGCACCTGCCGGATGGCGTCCACGCTGGCTTGGCTGGTGAAATCGATAGTGGGCGGATCGGTGCGGTAATCCAGCGGCAGTCCGCCATAGGCGGCAATGAGTTGCAGCAGGTGGACGCCGTTGGTGTTCGAGGCCACGAACGGCACGGGGTCTTCGGGGTTGGGCTTGAGCGCCGTCACCGCATCTTTGAAGGCATCTATCGTCCAGGTGCTGCCGGGTGCGGGGACATTGGCCCGGTTAAACTGGTCGCTGTTGTAGCGAAGGATCGACGGCTCGATGATGACGGGCAGTGCCCACGTCTTGTTGTCGCGTTCAAGCTGCGCCATGATGTTGCCGACCACATCGGCCTTATCAAAAGTCTTGTCGGCGGCGATGAACGGGTCGAGATTCATTAAGACACCGAGCGTGGTATTGGGCACAGCGTTATACGGCAGGTAGAAACAATCGAAGCGATCTGCAAGGTTGGCGATCTGCCCGCCGCCGGTGGGTGTATCGATCACAACACGCCCGACCTGCGGATCGTTGCTGGTGAAATCGGCCATCAGGTCGTTCCATTTATCCTGGTTGGGCAGCGGCGAGATGAACGACGACAGGCCGAATTTGATCGCCACTTTGCCCGCACCCAACGTCGGGACGGGAACGGGCGTCGCAACGGCCAGAGCCAGCGACTGTTTCCTGTCGGCTGCGGCCTGAACATCCTGCACAGCTTTAGCCTCGACATCTTGCAGCGCGGTCTTGGCGTCAATCTTGTTCGCCGTCATCTGTTGCAGGGCCAGATTCAGGTAATCGGCGAAACGCATTTCCGAGGTCGGAATGCCATTGGCTGTGGCCTGATCAATCGCGGCCTGGACTTCGGGCGAAATGCTGCGACGTGGGCCACCGCCCGGCCCGGACTGAGCATTTGCCAGGCTCTTACGAGCCGCAATGATCGAGCCACGCCCCACCAGTTCGCCACGCTTCGTCAGAAAACTCGCCAGTGCGTAGGCTTTCTCCGGGTAGAGCGTGCCACCGCTCACTGCAAAGCCCTGTACTGTCAGACCCGCCTTGCCGCCGGGCAGCAGCAGCGGAACTCGCTTCTGCGTGGAGCCGTTGCTGTTCGGGCGCTGGAACAGCAGGTTGTTGGCGCTGCTGATGCTGATCGGCGCGCCGGACGTATTCCCGCTTGCGACCAGCCCGTCTTGCTGAAGTTTCGCCCAGGCGTCGAGCAGCGTCTCGACGGGCGGCGTATCAAGCTGCGGCGGATTCGGGATCGTGTTGGCGTCAAAGACGCCCGCCGGAAGCAGGCTGCGAAAGAGAATGGGAAGTGAACCGCCGCCAACAGCCATGCCCGGCACGGTCACCGCGCCGCTGCTGTCTTTTTGCGCCAGCTTGTTGACCGCACTGATCAGGTCGTCGAGTGTCCACCTGTCGCTCGGATAGGCGAGGCCGGCTGCGTCGAAGGCCGCCGGGTCATAGGACATGATCGTCACGTTGGCGGCAAGCGGCAGCGCCCAGATACCCTTATCCCACTGGAAAGACTGCCAGATGGCTGGATAGAAGTCATCGACGTTCAGCGCTGTGTCTTCGTTGACAATGGGCGTCAGGTCGAGGAAATAGCCAGCACGGGTCGCCGCCGGGGAGATCGAGATGCGCTGCGAATCGATATACAACACGTCTGCTGTGCTGGTATAGGTCTGCACCGCCGCCAGGTGGTTATCCAGGCCGCCCGTCAGCGCTGGAATGCTGCTGTCATAGCGCACGACGTTGACCTTGACATCGGGATGCTGGCTCTCAAATTCGCCAAGCAACTGATCGGTCAGGCTGTCCCGCATGAAATTCGGTACGGCCACTGAAATAGTTGCCGCACCGTTCTGCGCTCGCAGTGTCGCCAGGGGAACCACTGCTCCAACCAGTGCCACCACTGCCAGCGCAACGCCGAACCACCGACTCCGTAAGTGCATCATCAAAATCCTCTTATAGGCAGACACAACAAGTCCTGAGGTCAGTTTAGAGGTAACTTACTGGCTGCGCATAAAGAAAATGTAAAAAAAGTGTTGCCTGGGCCTCTATCAGGTCTTCAGGGATTTCTCGTTACGGCGGCCTGCCGCAGACCGCAACGCTGGCGGCATGGGTCCCAATAGCAAACGGCGACCTGGTAGTCGCCGTTTGCGTACATTCGACACTGCTTACTGGATCGTTGGGCTAGACTGCTGTTGGCCGTCCCGAAAACATACGGATGAGCGCCAGCAGCACTACCGCGCCAACGAACGCCACAAAGATGCTCCAGACGTTGAAGCCCGTTGCGCCCGGCGCGCCGATCAGGTTAAACAGGAAACCACCGATGAACGCGCCGATGATACCGACGATGATGTCACCGATCAGCCCCAGGCTGCTCCGCATGACCAGGCTTGCCAACCAGCCCGAAATTGCGCCAACAATCAACCACGCGAGCCATCCCATTGCATCCATTACCTGGCGTCCTTTCTACCCATTTCATTCAAAGGATGTGTCCAGTTAAACACGTCTCCATAAGCGCAGGATGAACTAAACCTAAGTGCTCGATGCAAGGTTTAGCTCGTCTGATTTTCCGGCTTTGCATAAGAATTCGTTGAACCCTTGTTGCACAAACTGGTTGAACAAAAGTTCTGTACGTGTTAAAATAATATGAGGCAGGTATTGGCCGGGTTTGATTGTTTATCTTGAAGAGCAGGAATGTCGGCGATGCAACTCTCGTTATTTGACCTCAGTTCACCGAAGAAATCGTCGAGGCCGTCTCCAAAACTGGCTGTTCACTTTGCGTCGTCCGCTCATCATTGGCAGACGCCAGAGTACATCGTGGAACGGGCCGTTGAGGTGCTTGGCGCAATTGACCTTGACCCGTGCAGCAACAGCAAGAACGCGCCCAATGCCCCGGCCCGGCTGCACTATACGCTGGAGGAGGACGGCCTGGCGCGGCCCTGGCAAGGACGTGTCTGGATGAACCCGCCGTATGGGCGCGTCATCGGCAAATGGATCGACAAACTGTGCGCGGAATATGAGGGCGGGGGCGTGACCGCAGCCATTGCGCTGCTCCCGGCGCGTACTGATACGCAGTGGTTCAAGCGGCTGACGCGCTATCCGATCTGCCTGATTCACGGGCGGCTGCACTTTAGCGGGCACAAAAACAGCGCACCGTTTCCCTCGGCGGTGGTCTACCTGGGGCCGCTGCTGTCACGTTTTGCCGGGACGTTCGGGGCGATGGGGGCGGTCTATACACCTTTTGGTGTCAGCGACCTGCCGCCCTCGCCGATCTGGGGTGGTGGGCGGCTCTAGGCGCTGCACCAGCAGCACGGGCTGCCACAACGATAAGAATGCTCAAAGCCCTGGACAGTCAGGGTTCTGTGCGCCACCTGTCTCAGTACGGATTTGAAGGGCTGGCTCTGCTTGCCACCCTGGTCGTATCCGGGTAGCGGAAGGTCCGTTCCTTCTCGGCGGCCTGGGCCGAGCGTTTGTTCCAGGGTCGTTTTCAAGCACCTTTTCTCAGGGCAACCGCTCCATAAAACACTCTTGGCGTGATGATGGCTTGCATCACCATCATTACATTTCGACCCGAGTCCATAACAGCACAAATAATAAAGTGTGTGCAATTTTGAGAATTTTTAATGTAGACTTCCGGTAATAGATCACTCAAGAACGCCGCTCTCTGACTCCAGCAAGCAACCGAAAAATCACAACGATATAACTTTTAGTTACATTTTAATATCAGAATACCAATTTCTCATCACAATTCCATACTGTTGTGAAAAAGGTAAAGAAACACTGTATTATAGATCGCAGCGGCCCCAACCATTTGGCTAACGGTTGAGGTAAACCTGCCCCGCCAGCGCTGTCACCATTCCCCTTCCCAGCCCCGCTACTGAAGTCTGGAACTCTGCCTCATGGCAGCCCAAAGGATGCACCCCTATGATTGATCAGCAGCAATCACCCGGCCATCAAATTGAACCGATCACCCCGCCCGGCCGCCCCAGCGTGCCTTACTCGCCTGTGCCCAGTCGGCCTCAGCCACACGACGAGAGACCGATTTTGCGCGGGCCAGCCCGCTTTAAAAGGCGACCCCTTGCAAGTGTACAGCCGCGTCCGCAAGAGGCGCAAGCGGAACCCACCCGCTCCACGCTCAACAAGAAGCTGGTTGAACTGCTGATGGCGGTGCGGGCCAACTATGTCTTCCCTGATTCTTTCGACAGTTCCATCCCACTCGATCAGGCGGCGCTGGAACAACTGGCCGATATGCACCAGCGGCTGGTAGGCCTGTTTACCGATATCGTCTACAGGGCCATGCCCGAAGCGCCCGACAAGGCGAATGAATTTGTTTACCAAATCGTGGTCAAATCCACCGCATTCTGCTCCGCTGTGGCGCTCGGCGAAATTGACGACACGGAGCGCCTTGCCACAACAGCGGCCTGCATTGCACTCTGCTACTGGGTAGACCACGCGATGGATCGGGGCGACCAGGCCATGATTCAAGCGCTCGTCTGCCTGCTTCACAACACACCGCCCGAAGAAATCCAGGAACCTACGGTTCGAGCGCGCCACGAGGCCATCGCAGGCATCGAACGTCTTCTCGAATCGTTTGCAGCAGACGAAGGCGACCTGGACGCCCTGGCGCACTGTATCTACGAACACACGTTGTTCCGTGAGATGCATGTCGTCGAACTCAGCCAGCAATACCTGGCTGCTGAGGATAAGGAGCAGTTCTGGGCCGAAAACGCCGAGCAAATCTCCTGGCTCAGTATCACCAGTACGGCATTAATTTTCGTGGCAGGCATGGTTTATCAACTTTATCGCCGTGCGCTGCCAGAGTTACCCGGACTGCCCGAAATCCTTGCCAACCAGGAGATCATCGATGCGGTCCACATGACGGCCAATGCCGCCATTCGCGGCTGGGATGATCTGGGAGACAGATTCATCGACGCAGGAGCCGAAGGTTCCTGGGGCAATTTTGTCATCAACCTTTTCAACCAGCCACATCCTGTGCTGCTGAACTCATTCCTGACGATGTCAGGCGTACCCGCCGAAGGCTTGAACGAGGCTGTTCGCATTCTGACCTGCGGTGAGGAAGCACCAGTGGTGGAGTTTTTTGTGGAACTGGTGCGCAGCAAATTCGCCGCCATCTCAACCGAAACGGCCACGAAGTATGAAGTGTTCCTGACCATGATCAAGCGCGTCGTGGAAGCCGGTTTTGTCAACCGGTTAAGCGACATTCGAATCGCCGACATCCCGTCTCGTTAGCTGCGCGGGCGAGACAGGTGATACACGCAGGGGTTGTTTGACGAGCGGCCCGAGCCAGACCACTGACCGGTTAACGCAGTGCTACCCTGCATAAAATCCTGAGGAGGGCGCTCAAGCCAGGGCCTTTTCGGCAGTCTCGCTTGCGATCAATTCGCGCAGGTAGGCCCAGGCTTCCTCCTCAGTCGCAAATAGCTTGAGTCCCTGAAACCGGACCACCCGTATAACCGTCGTTAACAGCATCTGGATAAGGCTGTTTGCCCCGACGACGACGATCTCCCCTCTGTTAGGATGGAACACGTGCGGGCTGCCGTTACGCGCACCCAGTAGCCCCGAAGGAACCCGGTGGGCAGCGGTCAGGTTCGCCAGCGTATGCACCGGATGGTGCGCCTGATCGAAGAAAGGTTTCTCAACGTTGTAAATGGCTTGCAATTCGTGGGCCGTCCATGGGTCAGTGACAGTTATGTAAACGACATGGCCGTTCTCCCGAAGCTCACATTTGACGGGCATAGCGGGGACTCCTGTTCCAGGTGTTCAATGTGTCTTCTGTTGCATGCTTATTATACTTTACTTTTTTTGCTTTATGTTTTAAACACGGATTTTAGGGAAATTTTCGTTTTTGACAGGGGGATGAGCAGACCACTGAGCAACTTATGCCCTGAGCGGCCATCTGGTCTGGTTGCTCACAGAAGCATGATGGTCTGGCGCAAGCGCCCGGTTATACTTGAGCGATGAGCAAGAAAAAGCAGCGCAATGTTCAACCCACCTCCGCCCGGCCCCAGGTCAGCGAACGTGAACAGGGGCGGTGGGCGTTTGCCAGGGGCGATCTGGACAGTGCCATTGCGCATTGGACAAAAGCACTTCAGGCACGATCCTCTGCGCGCCTGGAACAAGCCCTGGCGGAAGCCCACTTCCGGCGCGCCTGCCTCAACCGGAAACGCCCGTCGGCGGCTATCCTGGACGATCTCCAGACAGCCAGCACACTTGTACCGGGCGATCCACGTTACAGCTTTCACACAGGCTTGCTTCAACACCAGCTTGGTAATTTGCAGGAAGCGATCAAGGCGTACCGGGAGAGCCTGCGCCACGAGTCTTCAGGTTATGATCGTCCCGCCTATCATCTGTGTCTGGCTCTGGCCGAGTCTGGACAGGACGTCTACGGGGACCCGGCCTGGAAACTGTTGACGGCGGAGCAGCAGAATCGCCTGCTGCCGCCGAACCGCTTCCTGATCAACGCCGTGGAGGCGCTGGAACGGAACGACTTTCCGGCGGCAGAAACGGCCTTGCAGCGCACTGTCGATTTCGACGCAGGCTTTTCGCATTATTACCTGGGAGTGCTGGCCTGGCGGCGCGGCGAGAGGGATAAGGCGCTCGATCACTGGTTGGCCGCTCAGAAAGCCGGCTTCATGAGCCGGGCGCTTCGGCACAATCTGGCCGTTGCCTATACGGTGCAGGCCGTGGGACAGGCCGACTCGCCAGACCTTGAAAGCACGCTCCGGGCCGCGCTCAAGCTGGAATCCGCCTCGCCCCTCCTGCAAGCCTTACAGCAGCGTGCCGAATGCCTGGCAGGCAACAGGGCTGCTGAAGCGGGTAACTGGCAGGCCGCACTGGCACACTGGCAGAAAGTGCGCCAGCAGTACGTCCGGCAAGAGACGCGAGTGCCGCGTGAACTGGCGGCGAATATAGCGAACGCCTATGAACATTTGCAGCGCTGGACAGAGGCCGCGGAAACCTGGCGGGAACTGCTGCGCCGCCGCCCGCGTCGCGGCGAGAACGCCTGGCCTGTTCAGTACGTCGTGCAGTTGTGGCGGCACATCGATGCGCTCTACGCGCGGGCCGGGCATTTCGATAAATCTGCCGAAACGCTGCGCTACGCGATCCGGGCGCAATCCGATGATCTCACCCTCAATCTGGCGCTGGTCAAGCGCTACATGGAAAACCAGAACTGGCGCAGCGCCAAAACAGCGGTGTTGCGTGTCCTGGAAGCCGCGCCCAGGCATCCCGACGCCATGGCCCTCTATGCCCAGATCGTCGATGCTGACGGCGACCTTGACCAGATGATCGAAGCCTGGGAACGGGTGCTTCCGACCCATCACAAACACCAGGCCGAGCAGCGCCTCTTGAAACTTTACGTCGAGCGCGGCCAGTTCTACCAATCCATCGAGGACGACGAAGCGGCAGCAGCGGACTTCGAAAAGGCGCTGCGCCTGGCGCCCGCTGATGCCAGGCTGCGGGCGACCTACGGCGCGCTGCTCGTCCGCTTCGCGCGGGAACGTGCCTGCCAGGAATTCGAGCGGGTCGAACTGGCTGTGTCTGAGGCCGCCCTGACGATCATCAAGGCGTGGTATCAGTTGGGAGATCGGGAGGAAGCGGCGCGCTGGCTGCAACGCGCCAACAGCGCTAACGGTCTGCGCCCGACGCTCTACGTGGAGCTTGGCGCTGCCATCTTTGAAAGCCACAAAGGGCCAGCCATCAAGTACTTTGAACAGGCCCTTTCGCAGGCAGCCGCAGCCGATCTGCCGGATTTGCTGACGTGCATTGCGGTGGTCTACGAAAGCCACAGGCGCATCCCGGAGGCGTATGATTACGCGCGGCGCGCCCTTCAACAGGACGCAGGTTTTGGCCCGGCCCATGTCCATCTCGGTCTGTGGGACATACGGCGGGGGCGCCGCTCTGCCGCACTCAACCATTTTCAGAGTGCTCTGCGATGGGCACAACAGAAACAGCGCCCGGACATCGTGGTTGGCATTGAGGAGGCAATTGGCCTGCTGGAAGAAGGGCATACCCCAACGCTGGACGACATCCTGGATACAATTGATCCCGAACAGACCGACGGCGCAATGCGCCGGATGATGGGCAGGCTGGATAATCAGGTAACGCCATGACGTTCGATCCCTACGCGGTGCTCGGCCTTTCACGCCAAGCGACGGCCACTCAAATCAAGAAGGCATACTTTGCGTTGGTGCGCGAACATACGCCGGAGCGCGACCCCGAAGGTTTCAAACGCATTCGTGCCGCCTACGACGCGCTGCGCAGCCCCGAAGCGCGCGCCAGCACGGATCGGCAGCTTGTTCAGCCGCCCCCGCCTTACCAGCCGCCGCAGCGCTTGCCGTCACCCGATCTGGCTTTTCACCCTGAAGACCGCTGGTGGCGAGCACGCCAGCACAGCGACCTGACAAAGACCGACTTCAGCGCCGATTTTCGCCCCATTCCGGAACTAGACGAGGAGTCGATTTGATTCCGCGCTTCCGCCGCAAATCCGACCAGGATTCACCTGGCGATACCGAGCCGGTTCCGGCTGACCCGGTGCTGCGGCTCGAAATGAAGATCGCCGCCTCCCAGAACGCGCTCATGGACGCCATCTCCGGGCTGGAAAAGCTGCTGGCCCGTCTTTCCACCGAGCAGCATCGCGCCAATGCACTGAATGAGGATGCCCTGCACGAGGCCGAAGAAGCCATTGGCGTGGCGCGCGCGGCGCTGGAGCGACTGAGTGCGAACGAGCGCCCCGCCAGACTCCGCGCACCCGTATCCGCTTCACCGCCGCCCACAGATACGCGGCTGCTGGAAGCGCTCATGCCGATCCTGGACGCCATTGAGGCCGGGCTGGCGAGCGGCTACACACAGCTTGCCTCGGTACGCGATGAAGGCGCGCACCGCATCTTGCGCGGCTGGCTGGACGGGCAGCGGCTCTTGCGGCAACGCTTGCTGGCCCTGCTCGAAAAAGAATCGATCCGCCCTATTGCAACGGTGGGCCAGCTTTTTGATCCCTATCGTCACGTCGCCGTCGAAACCGTTTACGACCCCAACCGGCCTGCCGGAACGATTGTCGAGGAGCGGCGGCGCGGCTACGAACTGAATCAGCGTGTTCTACGCTTTGCGGATGTGGTCGTGACGAAAGATCGGGAAGATCAGTCTTTCCTCTAGTACCCGGCAGTATTGATATTACACGTCCAGCGTCGCATTACGGGCATGAGTCTGGATGAACTTGCGGCGAGGCGGCACGCTCGGCCCCATCAGCATGTCGAAGGTGCGATCCGCTTCGGCAGCGTCCTCGTAGGTCACTTTGAGCAGCGTGCGGCGCGCCGGGTTCATGGTCGTTTCCCACAGCTGTTCCGGGTTCATCTCGCCCAGACCCTTGTAACGCTGGACGCTGACCTTAGTCGGTTCGGGGTAGCGGGCCAGATATTTCGCCAGCAACTGATCTTCCTTCAGGTTGCTTTCCGGGTACACGTACTCGACTTGCTTCTTCCATTCCAGCCGGAAGATCGGCGGCTGCGCGATGAACAGATGCCCATTCTGGATGAGCGCAGTCATGTAACGAAAGAAGAAAGTCAGTAGCAGCGTGCGAATGTGCGCACCGTCCACGTCCGCATCAGTGTTGTGAGCGCACAGACCGCCCGTTCCGCAGATGAAGTTCTCATCATCCTGCACCGAGAAATCGTACACGTATTGGCCGACTGGCTCGATCACTTCGGCGCTCAACACTTCCAGACCCATCAGGTCATCGCCAATCGGCACGAAATCCAATGCTTTGCGCCCAGGGCGCGCCAGGTGTTCATCCAGCAAATAGGCATTGGCATGGCGCTGCCAGACAGTGCGACACTGCACAAGTTGGTCCTTGCCAGCGATCGAGATGTTGAAGTAGGGCCGCCGCGTCTGGATCGACGCACCTGGCAGGGTGGACGGCTCAAACTCAGAGGTGCTGGCGATCAGCCCCAACTGTCCGAGTAGATAGAGCAGCCCCTCTTTCAAGGCAGCCGAGTTGGTAGTGAACGAAATGTTCTTGCCACCCGTCGTGCCGTCGCCCAGGAAGTAACCTTCCAGGAAGGCCAGTTGCAGGCTTTCCGGCAGGCTGAACACGATGTCGGGCAGCTTTTTCTCGTGTGCGCGTCTGTCCAATCCCCAGGCTTTCAGCAGTCGAGCTGCCGCGACGCTGTGGAAATAGAGCTTGATGCCCTGGCTGTCCGGATCGTCGTAGCGACGCGGTACTTCCCCAAACACACTTTCAATCGCTGCACTTAGCTCGTCGAGGAAGCGTCCATCCTTCGTTCCCAGGTTGAGGCTGACCTGATGTGCACTTAGCGTGCCTTCCGCCACAAACCAGCCCAGGAACCACAGCAGTTCCCGGCTGACGGGCAGATAGCGCTCAAACGCCCGCTCGCCGTGTGCTTGCGGAACGATCTGCACGCCCATACCAAGCTGCGAGATTTCGGCGGCAGTGAAATCCTTGAACGGTTTGTAGTTACTCACCTCACGCCAACGCGCATTTTTACTGGCGTCATCCTGGGCAAGCCGCTCATCGAGCTTAGAAGGAATAAGTGCGTAATCCACGTCACGATCCCAGCCAATCGCCTTGAGATAGCCGGTAAAGTGAGGCAGGATGGGCCTGTTCACGCCGCGTTCCCAATGGCTGATCGTGATCGGCTGCTTGACGCCAACAGCAGAAGCGACCTGCATCTGAGAGACGCCCGCAGATTGGCGATGCGCTGCCAGCTGCTGCCAACGCTCGGCAGGCATTGTTACACGTGGCTCCGACCAGAGTTCTGGGCGCGCCGTTTTCGCCATGACGCGCTGTGCCGCGATGCGGCGCACCCCTTCACCCTTCAGGTATAGCCCGTTGGTCAGGCCAGCCTGATAGAAGGTCAGCAACAAGTCCACAAAGACCGGACTCGTGGCCGGGCGTGGCAGACGGCGGCTGGCAACCAGCAGATCACCGGGACGAATTTCGTTACCCTTCTTGAGCCGTACCTGCCCGTTTTCAAGGACAAATACACTGTGGGATGACGTCACCTTGACCGAGCGGTTGTAGCGCGTCCGAAGCCGGTACATTGGCTCCTCGTGCGCATGGCGGATCACCGCTTTGAGCGGACGGAAGCGGGTCTCATGGGTGTTGAGGTCGAACGACATCACCTGATACCGATCAGGATTGCGGCGACCTTCCATGCAGTCGTCAATGAAGTCGCCGATTTTGACGAACTCGGTTCGGCCAGCCTCGTCCATGACCAGGGTGGACTCGTCGCCCGCTACACTCATGATGATGACACGCCCGTAGCGCAGCTTCTCCAGGTTGAAGTCCTCACGGATGCCCACGCCCAGCGCCGAAACCAGCGTCTTGATTTCGTTGCTGTCCAGAATCTTGTTCAGCGTGGCGCGCTCCGTGTTCAGGATTTTGCCGCGCAGGGGCAGAATCGCCTGGAAATGGCGGTCACGGCCTTGTTTCGCGCTATTGTGAACGAAGACGCCGCTTGCCAGTGCAAAGTTGTGATAGCTATCTACCGTCAGGTCGTAGACATCAGCGGGCATATTCAGGGGGTGTACAGCGACTACTTTGCAATTGACATTTGCTGCGGCTTCAGTCATTCGCTGTTCATCGCCGCCGAAATGCTCCTCAACCAGACGATCATAGGATAGCGCAGTGCGAGCCGTTTGAAGGCGCAAATGCTCATAAGCCTGACGCTTATCGTCTGCGTCCAACACTTGGTTTAGCAACAGAAGTGCTTTCAGCCGATGGCCTTCACGGATATGCTTGCCTCTTTCTTCGGGAGAAGTGGCTTCCCGCCATTTTGCAAGGGCAGACAAAATATGTTCCCGCTGCTGTGCATCTGCCCAACCTCGCTTTAGAGCCGCTACAATTTTGTCACGATGTTCCGGGTGTTCTTTCCACCACTCACTGACCTTAAGGCTATGGTTGCGGCGATAGGCTTCATCCCGCCATTGTTCGCGGGTCTTTTCGGCTCGCCATGCCCGCAACTCGGCATCTTCCCACTGTCGCAAAGCCGCATCACGCCGTTCCTCGCGGGCTTCGGGATGATCTTCAAAAAAGCGGGGCGTCCGTTCAGACTGAGCGCGCCGATGCTCCTCGCTCGACCAGTAGCTTTCCTGCATTTCCCGCATACGTTCGCAGTAAGCCTGATATTCATCAGAGTTTAGCGAGGCGAACCAATCCTGGAAGCCTTGAAGTAGCTTCTGATTGAGTACGTCATTTTGACGCTGTATCTTGACGCGCTCACTCATGTATTGCCGGTAAGCGGGGTCTTGCCATTGAAGGATGGCTTGCTGGCTTAACTGCTGAATCTTACGTTCTCGATAGGCAGGGTCTTGCCAGAGACGTTTGCTCATTTCCCCGGCCAGTTCCGCATGTAACTGTTGATGCACCCGCCAGGGCATTCGTTCAATATTGCGTGGATCGTTGTTGAGCTTGTTAAAGTCCTTGTGATGGCGAGTATTGCCAGCTTTTCGGTTGTATATTCCCGTTAGCAAGTTGTACAGGTCGGCCAAATGGTGTGTATGATTCCACCGAGCTTGCCCATTCATCCAGACCATCTCGTAACCAGGGCCAGGCAGTTCATTGGTATCTGTCAAGCGCGTTTTCAAGGGCATCAAACTCTCGCCTGGTTCAAGATCGGCTGCCGCTTTGTATGATCCATCTCGCAAGCGGAATGGATGATCCGGTGTACACTGAATACGTTCGCCATTATCCAAAACGACCTCGACAACTGCCGCCTGCCGCTTTGTCAGGCGAGGTTCTATCAGAGGCACAATCCGAACATCGCCATCAGCGTTAGTTGCATAGCCGAAATGTTGGATGCCGCATGCCCAATCCTCGGCAAGTTCCTTCATTGTCTTTGTAAGGCCGGAAGCCAATACGACACGGGTATCTGCAACCAAACAACCACCGGCGCTGTCGCCTTCCACCACATACAACTCTGTATGTGGCCCTCGATCCGAACAATCCGCCAGCTTACCGGGCAGCGTCGTATTGGTCAGGAAGCTCTTACGATCATTGAGCAGCAGTTCGCGCTGCTTGTCGAGCGCGTCCTGAATGCGCATGGCCGACAGGCACTTTTCGACAATGCGTCGTGCTTCCTTCGGGTTGACCTCAAGATATTCGGAGAACACATCCGAAACGACTGTCGCCACACCACTGTTGACTTCCGGATTCATCAGCTTAACTTTGGTCTGGCTCTCGAACTGTGGATTGGGGTGCTTGATGCTGACAATCGCCGTCAGCCCTTCCAGCGTGTGCCGCCCGGTAAAGTTGGCATCTTTGTCTTTCAAGATGCCCGCTTTACGCGCGTAGTTATTGATGACGCGGGTCAATGCGGTGCGCAACCCGGTTTGGTGCGTGCCGCCGTCCGGGGTGTTGATGGTGTTAGCGAAAGTCAGTTCAGTGGTGTTCGTGCCGTCGGTATACTGGAAGGCAAAATCGACTTCCATCGTGCCTTCCAGTTCCTGGCCCTCCTGTACATAGGTGAACTTGCCCTCGCCGCTGCCAGATACCACGTCATGGATCGCGTCGCGGTTGCGGTTCAAATAGCGCACGAATGATTTCAGGCCACCCTCGAAATAGAAGGTACACTCACGCGGGATTGGGGTCTCGCGTTCGTCAACCAGCCGAATAGTCACGCCGCGCGTGACATAGGCCATCTCACGGAAGCGATCCATGAGGGTCTTAAAGCTAAAGTCAAATTCCTGCCGGACACCCGTGAAAATCTCCTCATCCGGCATAAAGGTGATGTGCGTACCGGTTGGCTCACCTGGTTCCAACTCACGGATTGGCTCTACATCGCTGGTGCGGACGCCGCGTTCGTAAGTTTGCTTCCAGACGTAGCCGTCACGGCGAACCTCGGCAATCATCCAGCTTGACAGAGCATTGACCGCCTTGACACCAACGCCATGCAAACCGCCCGAAACTTTGTAGGCGCCGCCGCCAAATTTACCGCCCGCGTGCAGCGTAGCAAGCACAAGCTCCAACGTCGAGATATTTTCGGTTGGGTGCATCTCAACAGGAATGCCGCCGCCATTATCGGTGACGGTGATTGAGCTATCAGCATGAATGATGACTTCGATAAAGTCACAGCGCCCAGCCATCGCTTCGTCAATGGCATTGTCCACGACTTCGTAGACCAGATGATGCAGGGCGTGGATGTCTGTCCCGCCCACATACATGCCGGGGCGTTTGCGTACTGCCTCAAGACCCTTAAGGGCCTGAATATCGCTTGCTTCTTGCTGTCGCTGCGCGGGTATCTGACTAGCCACAAAGTCCTCCCGTGAATCTTCCTGTAAACGGAGAAATTATACCTCAAAGTGGCATAAACAGCAAAAACAAATGTTCTAAAAGAATCGGCCACCAGCAGCCAGGAGTCGACCCGAACCATGCCCAGATTGTGAAGTGTAGTTACTTTTTCTAACCCAAGACAGCCATTCAGTTGATTTCATGATACAATCGGATAAGAGACCTGAATGGACTTTTGAAATAGTGAAATGAAGGCGTGTAATCTTATGACCAAAAGACAACTTGCTGCCTTATTCACAATCGACCTCGCAATCTTCTCTATTGGTGGTGTCGTGGTCGCTTTGGCGCCGATCTATACAAGTCGGCTTGGCGCTGATTCGACACTGACAGGTTTTTATTTATCTGCTGAGTTTGCTGCTGTGGCCGTAGGGGCTGTCATAACTGGCTGGCTATCAGATAGGTTCCAGCGCAGGAAGATACTGCTCATTATTGCGGGATTGATTGAGATAGCTGCAATCTGGCTGATGGGTCAGGCAACGAACATGCCTCAACTTTTCGCGTTTACAGTCGTCTATGCATTCCTGGCTGGTATGCAGTTCACTCTGGTGAACATCCTGGCTGGCTTGTTCGCGGAAGAATCTGAACGAGGCAGAGTGTTTGGCATCATCGGCAGTGCCGTTGCTTTAGGCGGGTTAGTTGGGGGCCTGGCGGGTGGCCCAATCGTTGACCGCTGGGGGTTTACCGGGATGTTTACTGTGGCTGCTCTAAGTGGCAAGACCCGACAGTTTCTGGGGCAAACTCAAGACAGAATGTCTATATCGCCATCCCTTTGCGACCCGAGCGGAAGCTCGAAGCATCATGTTTGCCTACTTGGAGGGTTTCTATAATCGTCAACGTCTCCTTTCG